>Ga0228710_1007864_pt1 | contig 15556 bp, 4 predicted proteins | sample MedpolnodulmetaG_FD_177995 | JGI IMG/M metagenome (GOLD analysis project Ga0228710, IMG submission 177995) | Root nodule microbial communities from Medicago polymorpha collected in Santa Monica, California, United States - pink nodules | ecosystem: Host-associated > Plants > Roots > Nodule... | reverse complement strand
TCTCTCTCTCTCTCTCTCTGATTATCTGTTTGCTTTGTTTCGTTTAAACAATTAGAAAGATTTTTAGAAAAACCCAACATAATTCAACCTCCTTCTTGTCTTGTTCTCACCTTTCACCCAATCTTCTTCATGCCATTAATTGGACTTGAGATTTACACTTTCATAGTGATAACATATGAAGCACGGACATAGACACAAAAATTGTGGTGTCAGTGTCAAACATTGACGCTTGTCCGATACTGGGACACAGTTAATCCGAGAAGTGGCCAAGCTTTATAGGTGTTGAATTTGTCATTGATCAAACAATTATGGTGAACGTTTTCAACAAAGACTGAGAGCATGCGACAAAATTTGGTTATGTTTTATGAGAATGTCGATGAAATTCTGTTACGTTTTATGAGAATGTATATGTTGTTCCTCCTTCTTGTCTTTTTCTCACCTTTCACCCAATCTTCTTCATGCCATTAATTGGACTTGAGATTTACACTTTGATAGTGTTAACATAAGAAGCACAGACATAGACACAAAAATTGTGGTGGCAGTGCCAGACATTGACGCTTGTCCGACACCAGGACACAACTAATCCGAGGAGTGGCCAAGCTTCATTGGTGTTGAATTTGTCATTGATCCAAAAATTAAGGTGGACATTTTCAACAAAGACTGAGAGCATGCGACGAAATGTGGGACACCTTGTCAAGAGGACTTATCTGGTCGAACATTAGCACAGATACCTGGGGGGACCACAAACATTAGGCAGACCAACCACACAAGTGAGAGATACACTTCACTTTTATCCAAAACCTTAAGGCAATGGGTTTATAGGTCCTCTCATTTATAAAGTGCTAAACCTCCAATTTCTAACCGATGTGGGACATGTAACTCACACTTGCACACAACAAACTTTCTCACAAGTGTGAGCCCATCAATTCATTATGCTCAACCCCTTAAGCAGAAAACTCTTTCATCTGCACATGCCTTGCATGTACCACCGTTGTCGTCGTGCTCTCAACGGAACCCACCGCTTGAACACTTTGTCCGAAAGACTTTTGACACAAGGAGTCGATCGAAACTCGGCTCTGATACCATAGTTGGGTCATAAAGAGAGCCCGGGAAACCACCCACACTAAGTGTTTCAAGCACAAAAGTGAAAGACACTCACGCTTCTACCAAAAGCTTTAAAACAAATGATTTATAAGTCGTTTCAGTTATAAACCTATATTTTCCTAACCGATGTGGGACCAAAACTCACGATTGCACACAATTTCTTATAACCTTCCTCGTTCATTTTAAATGAACATATTTTTCATGCTCTTTGTTTAAAGGAATATACTTTTCATACTAAGACCACCATCTGACAGAGCCGTGCATGCCTTTGCCTTTTTCCAAGATAGAGAAAACAATTTTTGCTGTCAATACTGCCATACCAACCACAATTTCTGATCCATTTGTCAATTTGTTTCACATGCCTACAAGTCAAAACATAAAATTACGTTAACGAAATGGGCTAGAATGATTAAAGGAAACAAAAAGATATGAGAAAATTAGTAGTCTAGAAGAAAACCAGATGGGTTGCTATTTGCTAAGAAAAGTCAGTGTTCAAATATATGGAGAAAATTGGATCCATATCTATCTCTCACATCTGTTCAAAATATATGAAGAAAACCAGATGGGCTGCTAAGAAAAGTAAGTATTGAAAATTGGATCCAACTTATCATATCTATCATATCCATTCATTTTTTTCCTTTAATTTAATGTGTATACACCCACCTAAGATGTAGATATGACATTTTTAATACGAGCAACATCGAAGAAACAACTATATGATAACTACTATAAAAATACATAGTTTATAGGCTTAAATGCACTTTTTATCCCCTATGTTTCAAAAAGTTGCGATTTTGGTCCCCTTTAAAAAAAATTGATATTTTGACCCCCTAACTTTTGGACCTCTTTTGATTAGCTGATTTTATACTAATTTCTTAGTCTCTGATGGTGTAAACTGGCATGAGGATAGAAGTATGTTGATAAGTGGAGTCCAAACTTACATGGTGTCCAAACTGGCATGATAAGTGGAGTCCAAACTGATAAGTGGATCCTTCTTTAGGGGGGGCCAAAAGTTACATCATGCCAGTTTGAACTCCACTTATCAGCATCCTTCTATCCCCGTGTCAGTTTACACCATCAGAGACTGAGAAATTATCATAATCTCCATCAAAATCAGCTAATCAAAAGAGGGCCAAAAGTTAGGGGGTCAAAATATCCTTTTTTTTTAAAGGGGGTCAAAATTGCAACTTTTTGAAACATAGGGGGTGAAAAGTGCATTTAAACCTAATTTATAATTAATGATGTAATTATAAGAAAGAGAAATAAGTAATTAAAAAATAAAATAATATTTATACGATATAAATATATGGTAACATTTCTCTTCTCTTGTAATATATAGCACAAGCAAGTATTTCTTAGATCAAACATCATCTTGCAAATGGCTGCTGCAAACAACCACATCAAAATCCATGAAGAATGTAAAGTTTCTCCTAATTCTGCAAACCAATTATCTCTTCCTCTCACTTTCTTAGACGTGAGTTGGTTAAGATTTCACCCAGTTGAACGTATTTTCTTCTACCCCCTCCCAAATTCACAATCACACCCTACTTTCTTCTTTCAAAACCTTGTTCCAAAACTCAAATCTTCACTCTCTTTAGCCCTCCAACACTTTCTTCCTATAGCCGGTAACATTGTTTGGCCTTCTGATTCTCCAAAACCAATCATCCAGTTCAATCCAAATGATGACGGAGTTTCATTGGTCTTAGCACAATATGATGACGATGTAGTTTCCTTCGATAAAATTTTGGAGCACAATTCACCACAAGAAGCTTCTTTATCTCGTTCTTTTGTACCGCACTTAGAATCAACAGATTCTTTTGCTTCTATTATTTCAATTCAGATCACTTTTTTTCCGAAAAGTGGTTTTTCTATTGGAATAAGCACACACCATGCTGTTCTTGATGGAAAATCTTCAACCATGTTCATCAAAGCTTGGTCTTCTATTTGTAAATCTTTTGAAGAAGAAACACAATCATCAAATTTAGAGCCTTATTTGAAACCCTTTTTGAGTAGGGAAGTAATCAAGGATCCAAATGGTTTTGAGAGTGTGATCATAAATAGTTGGAACAGAATCTCAACACATTTTGATGAGTGCAACGTGAGAAGCTTAAAGATTATGTCAAATTTTTTTGAACCAAAAGTTAAGGATTCCCTTCGAGTCGCCTTCGAGCTCACACGTGAAGATTTGGAGAAATTAAACAAAAGTGTGTTGTCCAAATGGAACAATATTGAAGAAGGATCACAAGTACAAGAAAAAGAACAAGAACAACCTAAGAAATTGTCAACTTTTGTTCTTACATGTGCTTATGTTTCCGTTTGTATAGCAAAAGCAAAGCAACAATCTGAAAGCAATCAAAAACAAAAATTTTGTTTTGGTTTTGCAGTGGATATCAGATCAAGATTAGATCCACCAATTCCCGAAAACTATTTCGGAAATTGTGTAACTAATCAATTAATTGATACCGAGCCAGAAGACTTTACAAAGGAAGATGGAGTTGTGATTGTTGCAAAGAAAATTTATAGCACAATTAGAAAAATGGATAAGGGTTTTCTTGATGGTATAGATACATTGTTATCTAGATATATGGATATTATTGGGGAAGGAATTCAAGGAATAGGAGTTGCAGGGTCAACAAGGTTTGGAGTATATGAGATTGATTTTGGTTTTGGAAGGCCTGCAAAAGTGGAGACAACTTCAGTTGATAGAGGAATAACAATTGGATTAACAGAAAGTAGAGATTTGAAAGGTGGTGTTGAATTTGGGCTTGTTCTTGATAAGAATGTGATGGGTTTTTTTCATACAATTTTTCATGAAGGGTTATGCTTTGATTGATGAGGTTACTTTGGTTGGATATTGAATATGGAATAATGGATGAATGAGTTTTTACTTTTTACCTTTTTTAATAAATAAATGTTATTTGTTTTCTTACGAGAATAAAATTATCTCATTTCATTATCAATAAGAGCTTCAATACATTTAGACATCTCAATAAACAAATGGAATCTATGTAGAAATGTGGTCGACCTAGCTAAACTATGAGAAACATCATTAGTTTGTCTCTTTATAAACTTAACGTGAGAGTTTGTAAAAAAAGTCGAGAATGTTCTACGGCGTTATGTGATAATAGTTTCAAAATCAGATTCATCTCTACGATTACTATGGTAGCTATCCACTACTTTCTTAGAATCAAGTTCAAAACTTACATTATTTATGCACAGGTCCTTCAACCATTGTATTGCAAATAAAGACCCAAAACTTCTCCATCAACTTTAAGAATAGTATGCGTTATTTGTCTATAGAGAAATAATATTTGAACAACTATTTTTTAACAACTTTTGTGACAACTTTCTCTTTCATACTCACATTATGTTTTTACTTTTTCTCTCTATTACTTTGATTTTTGTGTCAATACTTCATTTTCTTTATAAAATTTTGAATGTCCCAAAAGTTGTCATATAAATGGATGTTCAAATAACACAACTTTTATCAATATGCGTTATTTTATCCTTGGTTTATATTCCCCTCAAAACAAAAATAAAAAAACCTTGGTGTCTATTTGAATTTCTTCAAATTTAATTTGTTTTGGCAAGTTAGTTAGCTTTGTTCATTTGTATTGAATCATACTAAGAGTTTAATAAAAAAAGTATATAAGAAAATAAAAATTATAAGTTTCTGCAAGTTTGCTAGTTGGTAGATTGCTTTGGCATTATAAGTTTTTTTTTTAAGAAGCAAAATAAAAATTTATTAAATTCACAAAACCACAAAGTACAAGAAACAAACAATACTCTATCACCCAATACTATATGGTTTCAATTGCTCCAAGACTAGACACCCAACATTGGAATTATAGTGGCTGTACCTCTCCTTGTTGGTTTGTTTGAGGATAAGAATTAGCAATGTGAAGTTGATTGAAAAATACGAGTGAAAAACTATGGTTCGCTAAGAACGGTGTGTGGCTTATAAAAAAACTAGCCATAGAAATTAATTAACTTGTACTTTATTTTTGTGTTATCGCAATGTTGATACAAAATTTCCACCGTCGATTAGTAGTAATTAATCTTTGTTGGAAAAGTTATGAGATACAAATATAAGTAGGTTCTTTCCTGACAATCGAATTTATTAGCATTTTCCTATAAAAATAATATGGATAACATAAGTTAAACAAAATCTGACTCGAATTAGTTTATTCATAATTTTAGAATCTAGATTGGATCGGCTATGACCGGCTAGAGCCAAATATTGAATTTGTCATGCTGTGAAAACCAATGAGATGCAGTCTATTTGATGGAAAATCGAGGTCGAACTGTTTCTTGATTTTTTTATTAAATTATAAACAATTAAATATTTTATAATTGAATACTATGGCCATTTTTTTTTAAAATGGTATTTTTTACAACCATTTTTGACAATTATTTGGATAACTATTTTTCTCATATTCTCATTGTGTTCTTATTCTCTGTTTATCGCATTGGTTTTTATGATAATATCTATATTTAAATTGTCCCGTAAGTTAACGAATATATATACAAACACTAACTCACAAAGAAACCAATAGAGAGAACTGAGGAGAGAATTTTCTTTAACGCACTATATTTTCATGGACAAAATTGATTATTTACAATGATGTACAAGCATCCTTTATATAAGCTTTCAATTCTTAATAACTAAAATATGAAAGACTTATCTCCTAAGTAAAAACAGAGACGGTGATAAAGCAAAACATTAAAACAGAAAAAACAGTGCAGGATAGCTGTAATGAAGCGTCACCTCCTAATTTTGTGGTCCAATCATAATCATGCTTAATGATGCGGTATATGGTTCGAATTGCTTCTAAATATGTCTAGACTTACTTTATTTAATTCTAATATTGCCTACCTTAAATCTAGCTTTCATACTTGTCATTGCAAGCGTTTTCTTCAACATGTAAAATAACTCAATCTTCAACTGCTTTGTAAAAAATACATGCAATTTGCTCTTCAGTAGAACAATACTAAAACATCAATTCTTTTTCTCACCAACTAGTTCTTGGATCTTGTGAAATCGAATATCAATATATTTGGATTATCCATGAAAAACTAGATTTTTAGACCGTGTAGTCGTTGACTTGTTATTACAATATATCTTTGTAGGAGTATTATTTTTTTTTTTAAGAAGCTAAATTAGCTCATCCAAATTGGCACCAGAGAGAATCGAACCTGAAACCTCAAGGAAGAAGGAGTATTATGTTTCTGATGCATCACCTCTAAAAATCTTCTCAGAAAAACTGTTTGAGTAGCACAACAAGTTACTTCTATATAGTTTGCTTTTGCTGTAGAAAGTGCAACAATTGAATGTTTCTTCGAAGACTATGAAATTGCACCTGTACCCAAATGAAATGCGTATCCTGACGTGCTTTTTCTTATTTCTTTATCTCCCACCCAATCACGATTTGTATATCTAAAAATGTGTCACATAAAGGAAGAGTCCTTCTGGTTCTATGCAAGTGACTAACACATGCATCCTCCATAAATCTGCTAAGAAATCCAACACCACATACTATATGTGGCCTTGTCACATTCAAATATCTCTGACTTCTAATAAAATCTTACAATGAGTCGAGTTTACTCTTTGGCCATCACTTTCTCCAGCGTCGTTCCTAGTATTTTATGGATCTTAGGCCAAGTTTAAAAATAGGGTCCTTAAATAATATTTCATAATTTTTTTCCGATAAACATTGAATGCAGCACACAATAATTATGGCGGTTGACATCTCAACTATATTGTCACCCCAAGTTACCTTAATACGATGTTTTGAGATCCCACATGCTGATATCCTAAAATAGCGTGTGCCAAATGCACCTCTTCCTATATATTATTAAAACGATATGTAGCCACATCAACTATATCTAAAAATATCAAGCCTTAATAAAACTAGAATATATAAATCATCATTGAGAATCTACAATCATTTTACGAAATATCTACAACAACAAAAAAGCTTCACTTTTATTGAAAAGTCATCAGATTGTAGTTTCTTCGAGCATTTTGAGATGTAAAATCATTTAAAATGTCTTCAATTTCTCAAATCTATTTTCACAAGTAATTGTCATATAAACAACAATAAGAAAATAGTTAATTATTACAAAATCTTAATCAAATAATTTGCTGTAATAAATATTAGGTTAATTTAAATGTATTATGAATTCTTGATCAAATAATAAAATGTGTTCAATTCTTGATGATTAGTATTATGTCTCTTTAAATTTTCCTTTTCTTTTATGTCAATTTAATAATTTATGTCATTGTTTTGGAAAAACTAGTTAATCACAATTCGGATTATAAAATCCGAAATACAACAAATAATCTTCGAATTATAAAATTTAAATAGGAAATGATGATCAATTTCAAGGCGTTTGTGAACTGGGTATGGTGAGAAAAGAAATTACCAAAAAAAAAAATTGAAGGTTAGTTGGGCTTAAGTCTGTTTGTGTTTGAGGCCTTTTGAAATAGTTTTGCAAAAAAAGAAATGAATCCCTCATAAATGAATCCTTACTATATACACCCCCTCCCTACATACTTCTTTTTGGCCCCCTACAGGGATAGACCCTAGGTCGTCGCACCCTTGGTGAATGCCTAAGGTGGGGCATGACTTTCTCTTATGAGTTTAACTTTTCATTATCTGGCGTGGAAATCAACTTTGAATGCTTGATGTAAGATATAAAAAATAAATATAAAAATTGGATATTTTGAAAATATTCATTGAGACAAATCAAACAACATCTTACATGTAAATATTTGTATTTATATATTAGTTAAAAAATATGGTCAAAGCAAGTTATATGAATAGTTACATTATAAAATTGCGACATATATTTTGAAACAGACGGATATATTATAAGACAAATACATCAATTTTTCAACTCATTAATCTCTACGTATAATTTAAAGAGAAAAGTCTAATATGTATTAATTTCTTTCATAAAGATATTTTAGGTTTGAATTTAAACATTGGCTTTTTATAGCATAATAATATTTTAATTCATTGGCTTTTGATATTCTTAGGTGTCACGGATATCCTTCAAGAAATAGGACTTTTTTTGTTGAACATATCAAATTCTTTCAAAAAGAAAAAAAAACTCTTAAGGGTGGATTTCTTGCTAACTACGTACACTTGATCATCAAATATTGGTCAAATAGTCACTGGTCATGGCCTACGAAGTCCTGGCCATGGTTTGATTTTCTTGATAAGAAGTGAATAGTCATAGTTAAATACTCTTGCTATCTAGAAAACAAGCACAGCCTGTATGAACTTTTCACTAATAAATTATGTTATGTCATTTTCCATATACACTTATCCTTCTGGATGCATGGAAAAATAGTTCAAGATTTTTAACGGTCCTGTTAACGGGTGCCTCATATGTTAGGGAATCTAAAAAGAATAACTTATATTGGAAAACATAATATTTTAACTTTTAAAAAGTTGATTGCACGACTATTGATACATATATTTCTATAATAAATTCTTTAACATGTGTCCATGAAGGGACAAGTCAACATGCACTTGTCGATCTTTAATGGGTAATGTTAACGAGTGTCCCAGAAGACTTTTTAAGCACTTTAATAGTAAGTTTTTTTATGAAAATGTATAATCAATCCAATGGAATTTATAACATTTGATTTTTTAAAGAATACTTTTTAAATTTGAGATCCTTAAAGAGTGCTCTGGGGACACTAGTTAACAAGACTCATCTTTAATTCGTTGTTGTTCTCTTCAGGGGCGAATCCCTTCATGGGCTGCGGTTGGCCACGGCCCACCCGAAAAAATTAAAATATTAACGACCGTAGGTCTATTGTGCGAGATTTTAAACAATTTTGCTATGATTTTAGTATTCTGCAGATCCAAATCCCCACTAATTGGTTTAGTGGCCCACCTGAAAAATTAAAAAATTGAAAATCACAAGTCTATTTTGCGAGGTTTTAAACAATTTTTCAACAGTATAGGTTTTCGGCAGTTCCAAAAGTAACATATGTGATTTTTTTCATGCTTATACTTGGTTGGTTAACGGAGGTTTACAAACCTTCTAATTTTTGAGGGTTTCAAATCTCTTTTGTATTTCCCTAAAAAAAAAAAAAAACTCTTGTATTGTCTTGTCAACTGAAAGTTCCTCCAATTAAGAGTTGTATTATATTAAAAAAAAAAAAAATCATAATTTATAGCATTAGTAAACTATGTCACTTATTTTTTTAAAGCATCTATCCGAGCATTTTAGTCAAACTTTGCAATTTCAACTTCATGCTTAATGCTACTTTAATTTTATGTTTACATATTATTGTTTATAGTTTATTTTAGTGGCCTACCCAAACTATTTTTTCTAACTCCGCCACTGGTTCTCTTTACTATTTTAGGACTCTCTAAATAGTATTAAGAGTCTCATGTAAATAAAATATAATCTCAAAATATGTTTATAGGTGGAGGATATTTATATCACCTTGGATTTATAATAATGAGTTAGAGCAGTATTATATCTTATATATCTAATATACCATCCAATCACTATTATAAATAAAAATCGACTATTTCAATTAATGATGTATGTGATCGTTATTATAGACCACATACATCATTTAATGAATAAATCTAAAATGTTGATTTTTGTTTATAATAGTAACCGGAGGATGTATATTAGTAAATATGACACTCATGGGTGTAAGATAATTGTTTTTACAAGACCCGGTTTTCTATGTTTTCCGTTTCCTTTTCTCTTGTTGACTTGTTGTTTGTTTTTCCTTTGTTTATTCTTGTGGTGTTTGTGTTAAAATTCTGCTCATTACCCAACACATTATGCTCATTTTCAACTGAAATTCCAAAAATACCACTGTGTGAGTTAACTCACGCTAATGTTAAATCTGCGTGACTTAACTCACGTAACGTGACTTAAGTCACGTTGAAAATTCACATTGAATTCTAGCGTAAGTTAACTCACGCTGGTTTTCTTTCACCTAAAATTCACACTGAACCTTATAGTTGTTATACATGTGCTACACCTATGCCATAGGGAAACAGTGCCATATATTCAAACAGATGTGCTGGCAACAATAGCTTGCTGAATTATGAAATTATATTACATGTGTATGCATCACAATAATAACCCAAAACAGTTATGTCGGCAAGGGCTGAGGCTACAAATGCTCTTCAGAAGGAAAATTTGATGCTGAAGGAGCAAATCGAAGGGTTTATTATCGAGAAAAATTCTTTTGAAAACGCATTTAGGATCCAGCATGAACGTCTTGCTGATTATGATAATAAGAATCAAGAATCGCAGCATTTGAAGCAGTTGGCGTCTCAATACCAGGAGCAGATCAGAACTACTTTGAGAGTTTGACAATTTTAATTGAATTTTACATAGGAATGATAGAGGGTGAGTTAAGTCACGCTGAGTTTATAACCTGCATGAGTTAACTCACGGAGCGTGACTTAACTCATGCAGGGGTAATTACGTCTTTTCAGTTGGGAGCGAGCAAAAACAGTTGAGAGAAGAGCATAATTGTTTGTGTTATGCCTTGGTACTCTGGTGTAAGGCCTTTGGATTTATCTATTTATTTATATATAGTATTTTGCTATTAATAAATAATATGGCAACTATGGAGATGAGAGAAACTATATATTGTATTGTATTGATGAGTGTAAAATCGACAAAGTCATCAAATGGTAATATCGACAATGACCATAACACAAAGAATATGGTCATTAAGTAGAAAACACAACTTAAGACTTAACCTTTAAACATAAGCTACAATGACAATAACACAAAAGCTAATATCGACAATGTGATAAGGCAACATGTTTAACCATCGAGCAGAAACTATACATCAAAGTAACCAACCACATAAAAAAAGCAAACCAACAAAGATATCAATTAGGTACCAAGCTGAACCATCAAGATCACATACTCAGCCAAAATTAAAGCTTATATGTAGACACTAAGGAACGTGAACAAATTAACGCTTTTGATTCTTCAGTTGTCAATGACACAACTTATTGAAGAACCCTATCTAGAGTGAATGAATGAAAGAAGCCAATTCATTTCCCGGAGTTGCTCCCAAATTAATTCTCAAATGATGCATGAAATTGTAAAACTCTCAAGAACATTGAGATCCATTTGCAATAACAAATCCAGGAATATCAGGAAGAAAACCACAATTAGCAAGAATGGATTGCTAATTTTACAACAAAAACCAACACATCAGATTTAGAAAAGCAAAAAAAATTATACACATCCTTATTTATTAATTTTGTTAGGTTTGTGATGACACTAGGTCATACATCATTTTTGTTACAGTTTTTATGTAGTTTTGGTCGAGTTCAGGTGATTATGCATGAGTCAGAAGCTGAAAAAGGACTGTTTTGTAATTCTGAAGCTGAGGAAAATCGTACTTCGATTTGGTGACATCGTAGTACGATTGTGAAGCTAATTCGAGACATGTTGTCTCGTAAAAAATCGGAGCACGATTTCTTACGAATCGGGCTACGATTTTAAGACGCTCCTGTGTCAGATTTGAGTTAAATGGACCATCGTACTCCGATCTGTAGGATCGGAGTACGATTTTAGCGTTTCTGGGAAATTTCTTATAAAAGGGAAGTCGATTTCTGAAAGGAGGGTTCGAAAATTTGGAGACAAAAACTGACTTTTGGAGCTGGATCATTGAGCAGAAGGTGGGAGTCCATCAAAACTCATAGCCGGTTATCAATTTCATGTAATGAATTCTTCTTTGTCATTAGTTATTTATGCTTTAGCCATGAGTAGCTAAACCCTTTGAGATTAGGTCAAGAGATGATTATGTGCTAGCTCATACTTATGTAACCTGAAACTCTTATTGTTTATGAATGTCAATCTAGTTTATTCAGTTAAATCATTCTTCATGCCTTTATGATTCTGACCAAATATAATTGATTCAAGAGATTATAAGACTATTGACAGTAACGTGTAACTCAGACATATTTATGCTGTTCAATCTAACGGACAATCTAGGGATAAAGTGTTGTTAGGTTGTGATAATTGAATTAACGGACTTAAAAACCTTTGATGATGATAGGTTCACCTAAGGAATTAGGGAATTATGATTAGATAAGAGGACATAGGATCAAGGGATTGGCCTAAGTTAATTTGTTAATTCGTCGTTAACTTTGTGACATTCGTCGTTGCTATTGAGTGATGTGCAGATGAATCGAATGATCTAGTCATCTATCTAAACTATTTCTAAAACCAATTTCAGTTTCGTCATTTTATTGACAATTGCACTAAAAACCAATTTGCCTAAGGCAACCCCCGATTTAATATATCTTACTGTTGACGTCCTTGTTACGTAGAAATCAAAACAGTCCCTGAGGAAACGAATTATTTTATAACTCGATTTAAATTAGTACACTTGCTAATTTTCTATCAATCTGCACCAACTTAACCTATTAATTTCCCTCTAAAATGCTGTATTAGGTTAGCAACAATTTAACCTAACAAATTCCATCTAAAATGCAGCGCACTAATTTAACCTAACAAATTCCCTCTAAAATGCAGCAGTCCCTAATATTTCTCCTCACTGATGAGCTTTTCATTTCTATCATGTTGTGTTATCGTTTTTATATATCTATTGTTTCTATAGACTTTTTTGTTTGACAAGTTGTTGTACACTTATTTAATACGTTTACAAACAGAATACCATAATTTCCATGCAAACTCGGCTATATATAGCAAACCCTAAACTGTGTTCCTTATTTATTAATTTTATTAGGTTTGCAGCAACTTAACCTAATAATTATCCTCTAAAATATATATTGCATTTTATTATTCGTATGTCAATCCATTAACAATAAACCCGTGCGACGCACAGGTCAACAATCTAATCTATATATATAAATCCTCTCTATATATAAATCATACTAAGTCTCCAAACCCTATTCCCTAACCCTAATACTCAATTTGTCTATTTTGCGATGAACATATTTTTTGTTGTGATTGATTACGATTCATATGCATATGATATTCAGTAACATATTTAACGATGATCACTATTATTGTAACCAATTCTACGTGCATAGAAAGAAGCAATAAATGAAAAAGAGAAAAAAAATGATCAATTCACAAAATTTGAAGAGAATGAAAAGAATCTAAAAATCATGACAGTTCTTCTGGTCACTTCGAAAGAAACGATACGCGTAACTGAAGGGAGAGAAAATGACAGTTTATGAGAAGTGGATAAAGTGGGATAAGAAGTGGGGGTGCAACCAAAGTTCTAACAACAATTAACACACCAAAATAATTATTTAATTTCAATTCATCGAAATAATTATTAATTTCAATTCATCGAAATAATTGTTTGAACCATTATTTAAGAACAAAAAACGATATGTGTAACAAAAGGGAGAGAAAATGACAATTTATGGGAAGTGGAAAAGGTGGGATAAGAAGTGGGGTGGGGGGTTTAGAGATTTGCTGATGAGATGTAATTAATGAGAGATTCATGTCTTGAATATATAATTTGAAAGCAAACTTAATTCAATAAAAACTTGAGTGGCTTAATGGCAAAATCGGTGAAGGGTTACCATATGAAATTGAGTTCAACTCCGTGCAAGAAATTTTTTTCATAAAGATTTTTTAAACTAATCAAAAAGGGCGGGATTAAGATTAATTAGAGTTACTTGGAGACTATCTAACATTTAATATAACTAGACTCTGACTGCGATGCACGAGTTTTGTAGAGTTTCATATATAAAATATCAAATTGGCTATATTATTACTTGTAGAGTTATATTTAAACTTAGAAACAATCATCGAGAGTAATCGACATGCACAATCTCAAAGAAGAAAATTAACAACATTTAGTGATTTTTGCAAATAAAAAGTCATAATAGTTAACTTCAAGTAATATAATATATGATAACAAAGAGGCCGATAAAATTACAGTAAAAGTGAAGTTTCTAATGATAAAATTATCATCTAGATAAGTCAAATTATCAACAATTTTAAAAATGCAACTTTAATATCGTAACACGTAGTAAGCGTACACCAAAAAATTGATCATATTTGCAAGGGCTACTAATTTATAAAAATGAAAAAGAATTCCTATGTGTAACCGAAAGAAGAAGAAAAATGAAAAGAAACTTTTACGTTGTAACCGACAGTAAATAATAATGAAAAAGAACCGCTAACAGTAAAGGAACCACTATAATAAAAAATAACTGCTATGAGAAAAGGAACCTCTAGGGCGGTTGTGGCTTTAAAAAAAATGTTTTAGTCATGTATATGGTGAGACCTAGCATGCCTTTGAAAATTGGTGGGCAATTTACCCAAACCAATAAAAATCACCCACGTGTCATCCATTATAAAAATAACTTCTTTTTTTTTTTGAAAAAACATTTATTATTTTATTTTACAATTTTAGCATGTATTTTATTATTTATATATTCACCCCATTTTAAATTAATGATATTTTACGATTTAAACCATCAAATCAATTAGATTTTCCTTTCAATCCAATCACTATCCAAACCCCTTTTTTTTTAAAAAAAATCTGGGTTAGGACAGATTTGTTACGACATGCATTCATTCCAATTAAGAATGGCATTACAAAATCATTAAAAATAAAAAATATCACCCCAAGGATTCAAACCAAGGCACACACACTCTTGATTAAATAACTTAACCATTTGACCAATACATCTTGATGAAACAAATTGAAATGCAAAATATATGTTATTAGTGAGCAACTTTTTTTTCCAGCGTCTTATAATCCAAGCTTTAGTAAAAAAAAACTCAATATATATGTGTGTATATTTTTTTTTGGAAGGAATATGTGTATATATATGATATAATAAATATTTTTAAAATAAAACAATATGAATTCATTCATTTTTTTTTTATATTTTAAATATTACTCTTTTATATAAATTCATATTATTTATCTAGATTTGATGAACTACAACAATGTTTCATTTTTGATCAACCGAATTGCGATTTATTTTAGGTCCAACATTTCTTTTGAATCAAATGAACTATTTAAAGGTATTAAATGAAAATTGCCAAGATAAATGTAATTTTTCTATTAAATATTTTTGTCTTTTATATGTAAAAAAATCTGTAAATGTTTGCATTGCGCTTGCTGAGGATTTTATTTGCTTATATATGCCGGTGTAAATTTTTATGTATTCATATGAGAAAGTTAATATGACAAAATTTTGAAAACTAATAACTATTTTTAAAATATCAACGTTAATGCAGTTTTTTTATTAGATATTTTATTTGCAAAACATTGTTAAATAATTGCACTACACCCGTCACAAAATTTACGTTCTTATATTGCGGAAGCAAATTTTTATGCACCGATATGAGAAAGTTAATGTGATAAAATTTTCAAAATTCATGATTATTTTCTTGTTGAGATACAAGCGTATTTAAAAATAAATAAACTTGAATTCAA
>Ga0228710_1007861_pt1 | contig 15557 bp, 12 predicted proteins | sample MedpolnodulmetaG_FD_177995 | JGI IMG/M metagenome (GOLD analysis project Ga0228710, IMG submission 177995) | Root nodule microbial communities from Medicago polymorpha collected in Santa Monica, California, United States - pink nodules | ecosystem: Host-associated > Plants > Roots > Nodule... | reverse complement strand
CACCCCCCCTACCCGTCCAAAAAAGATTATTAACACCATTACCCACCTTCCTCCTCACACTATCTGCAAGCCACCTATCCCCCTCCAACACCATTTTCCTGATAAAGCTTGAAATACTTCATCCCCCGAACCCTCAAACCACCATACTCCTTATTCTTACAAATAGACTCCTAAGTGACCCAAAAAAAATTTCTTTGATCCTCACACCCATCCCAACAAATATTATTAAAAAGAGATTCAATAGAGGAGATGATACCTAAGAAGATATGATAGACTTTAGGAGGATTAAGCGGCCACCAAACAATAAAGTACGACTATTTCATTCAGACAATCTAGACTTCATTCTTGCTACAACCGGATCCCAAAAAGACAACTGACGAGCGTAACCACCAATCGGCAACCCCAAGTACATAAATGGCACCCTCCCAATCTTACAATGAAGAGCTGATGTTGCCTCATTTATCCAAGAATCATTAATATTAATCTCCACCAACAAACTCTTGTGAAAGTTAACACTCCACATTGCCATCCGAAATCTATTAGCTAACACATTTGCCAAAAATCTTATACAAACTACCAACAAGAGAGATGGAACGGAACTCATTCAACCGCATGGGGCTATCAACCTTTGGAATGAGGGCGATAACGATACTATTGATCCCCTTCGATAACCGCCCATTCCTATGGAACTAAAAAATGAACCGCATAATATCAACCTTAAGCTCCAACCAGAAATCTTTCATAAAACCAAAGTGAATTCCATCAGGCCCTGGACTTTTATAACTATCACAATTTCAAATGACAGCTTTAACCTGATTTTTACAAACTTGACTTATAAGATGAAAGATGTCTATCGTTATAAATTTATGTTAGAAAAAAAGTGGAACTTAAGTTTTTCGCAATAATATGTCTTTCTTTAAGGTAAAAGTCGACTAATAAGCATAACGAGATCTTTAACATTTATTTTGATAAGGCATATATGATTTGATCGACTGGAAACTTCTGGATAATATAGTGGCTGCTTTGGGTTTAATGACAAATATAGTCGTTGGATTTTATTGTGTTTTTGGGATGTCTCTCAATTTTGGTAAATTGGTGGCCAACGGAAGAGATCAATGGGAAAAAAATGGAAAGAAAAATGTTATAATGTTAATTTTTTTTAACAAGTTAAAATGGAATATATTAAAACACCAAACAAGCATTCTCCTTGGCGCTAGATGTGTCAAAAATAAGCTTCAAAGTTCATTACAAAATAACCACAAAGGAAAAACAAAATTGACCAATGCTGAAACAAACAAAAGAGCACTGCCACCCGCTATGATAGCCTACAAACAAATTTGCAACTTTTTCTTCAACCATAAAAAGGAAATAAGCTTAACTTTGTCAAGAAGCTGAGGAATTGAGCTTTCCTTATTATTAAAATCTTGTCATTCCTTTCATTCCAAATGACCCAAACACATGAAAACTAAATTAAGTGCATAAGAGAACGCCACACTATAGAGCCACCTATCAAATGAGCATACTGAAGAAAATGATCCAAAATATCAAAGAAGTTAATTGTTGTGTTAGTTTTTTTCTTGCAAAGACTTGAATCATTGATTTTTAACTCCTGAACTTTTAATCTCTTAGCTCAAGTCAATTTGACTCTATTATATTTAATATGTGTGCCTCCCACATAGGGAAAATTGTGTAATAGGCATGTTAGTCTTAGAAATAGAAAAAGTCATATAATCTCTTGGGATAGGTTATATGTTGTTTGTACACAAAAACGTAAAGGATCCTGTGTCAAAAATATTCATTTAGTTATTTAAGTTTATTTGGTAAGTAGCATTTGAGATTGTTATTAACAAAGGTTTACTTTATTGGTTTAGTAATTCAGTTTAGTCAGAATTAGTCTTATCTTTGTTTAGTAGTTTGTTTAGAAACTTGCGCACTTGAAGTAACTAACTCAAGTTACTTGCATGTGAAGTAATAAGTTTGTTAGGAGTTTGTTTCACTTGATGTATATATACTTCATCACTCTTGTAAATAATTAGTTCAATTCATTCAATAAAATTACACAAGTCTTTTATTCATCTCTCTCTCTCTCTCTCAAAAACCATAGAAACCCTAGAATCCCAATTCCATCTTCTTCAATTGAACACAATTTTAAGTGTTGGTTTCATTTAATCTTTATACGTTGTTCCATCAAATTGGTATAGCAGAGCCTGGTTCGTTCATTGTTGTTAGAGAAATCGTGAAGAATGGCAACTCATAACAACAATATTCCTACGCATCTACCAGTCTTTGAAGGCAAGAACTTTGATCAATGGATCGTGAAGATGAAGGTGATCTTGAGGTTCCAAGATGTAGTTGAAGTTGTGAATGAAGGCATACCAGCACTAGCAGCGAATGCAACTGATGTACAACAAGCAGCACACAAAGATTTGAAGAAGAAAGATAGTAAAGGTATGTTCTTGATGCATCAGAGTGTAAGTAATGAGATCTTTGAGAAGAACATGCATTATGAAAGTGTAAAGGAGACATGGGATGCACTAGAGAAATTGTATGTTGGGGATGGTAAACTGAAGAAAGTGAGGCTTCAAGCTTTGAGAAGATAGTATGAAGTATTGGCAATGGAAGAAGATGAAGCAGTTAGTCAATACTTTGATAAAGTAATCAATCTTACAAATCAGATGAGAAGGAATGGTGAAACTGTCACTGATGTAATGAAGGTTGAAAAGGTTCCTCAGAACCTTAACATCAAGATTTGATCATATTGTGGTGACTTTGGGAGAATCTAAGGATTTAGATTCTATGAAGATAGAAGAACTGCAAGCAAGTCTTGAAGCACATGAATTAAGGTTGATTAATAGGAACAGAGAAAGAGGTAAAAGTGTATCATCTGATCAAGCTTTGCAAGCTCAGTATGAGAAGAGAGGAAAATTCAAGAAAAGGAAGGAACCATGGAATAATCAGTCTCATAAGGATGGTGAAGGTTCTAGCAAGAATCAAGAAAATAATGATGCAACAAAGTCTGATCAGAAGAAGAAGAAAGATAAGAGGGATATTCAATGATATAATTGTCAGATGATGGGACATTATGCATTTGAATGTAGATCAAAGAGAGTGCTAAGGAACAAAGATGAGGCACAATTTGCTCAGAATGAAGGTTCTGATTCTGAAGAAGTACTCTTGATGGCAACAGTCAAGGAGGAAGAAGAAAGAAGAGATGAATGGTACTTGAACACTAGGTGTTCAAATCACATAACAGGTAACAAATCTTGGTTTTCTGAATTAGATGATTCAGTCAATAGAAAAATAAGATTTGCAGACAATGGTATAGTTTGTGCAGCTGGTATTGGGAAAGTACTAATTCATAGGAAGGATGGCAAGAAAGCTTGCATCACTGATGTGTTGTATGTACCAAACATGAGAAGCAATCTCATTAGTATTGGTCAATTACTGCAAAAAGGTTACACTATGAAGGTAGAGGCACATACTATATAGGTGTTTGATAGCAAGAATAGGTTGATTCTGAAATCTCCTCTGTCAAAACAAAGAACTTTTAAAATCAATATCAGTGTTATTGAAGATAAATGTCTGCTACCAGAAGTTAAGAGTGAAAACTGGTTATGGCATCAAAGATATGGGCATATCAATTTCAGCGACTTGAATATGCTTAGTAAGAAGAAAATGGTGCAAGGTTTACCAAAGATAAAGCTGCCTAATGAAGTATGTGATATGTGTTGCACTGGAAAGCAAGCCAGAAATTCATACAATGCAATAGTATCATTCAATGCAACCAGAAAACTTGAGGTAATTCATTCTGATGTATGTGGACCATTTGAAGTGAAATCAGTAGGAGGAAATAGATATTTTGTGACATTCATAGATGAATTTACTAGAAAGTTATGGATTTACTTGTTGGCTAAGAAAGATGAAGTATTTGGTGTGTTTAAGAAGTTTATACTGCTAGTTCAAAATGAAACTAGTGAAATGATTAGTAGGCTAGGAACTGATGGAGGAGGTGAGTATACTTCCAATGAGTTTAATGATTTTTTCTCATCAAATGGCATAAATCATGAAGTTACTGCACCATACACACCTCAACACAATGGAATCTTAGAGAGGAAGAATAGAACATTGGTAAATATGATAAGAAGCATATTGAAGCAAAAGCAGATGCCTCATTATGTGTGGGGAGAAGCAGCTGCTACTGCAGCATATCTCATCAATAGAAGTCCCACAAAGAAGCTGCAAGACAAAACACCAGAAGATGCATGGTGTGGAGTAAAACCAAGTGTTCAACATCTGAAGGTTTTTGGCTCATTGTGTTTCAGACATGTACCTGATCAACTGAGAAGAAAACTAGATGATAAATCTCAAGTAATGATTATGGTTGGATATCACTCAACTGGTGCCTACAAACTATATGATCCAAATAGTAAGAAAATAGTATTCAACAAAGATGTGAAGTTTGATGAAACAAAGTGCTGGAACTAGAAAGACAAGGCATCAAATAACTTTGACAGTCACTTCTATCTATCTGATTCAGAAACAGAAGATGTTGAGACTGAAGAACAAGAAGAAATAGTTGGTGATATATATGAAGGAGGTGCAAGTGTTGTTAATAGGCCAACAAGGAATACTCAACCACCAATCAGGTTGAGAAATTTTGAGAGATTTTCTGATCAAGCAGTCACAGATGAAGGTGATATTGTGCAATCAGTTATGCTTGCTGAAGCTGAACCAGTATCTTTTGAAAAAGCTCTTAAACAAAATTACTGGAAGAAAGGAATGATTGAAGAACTAGAATCCATAGAAAAGAATGATACTTGGAGATTAGTTCAACTACCTACTGATAAGAAATGCATTGATGTAAAGTGGGTTTTCAAGACAAAACTGAAGCCAGATGGTCAGGTTGCAAAATACAAGGCTAGGCTAGTTGCAAGAGGATTCCTACAGAAGTACGGTCAAGATTACTATGAAATATATGCTCTAGTGGCAAGGATGGAAACAATCAGATTGATTGTTGCTATAGCAGTCAAGAACAACTGGTCAATGTACCAGTTAGATGTGAAATCAACAATTCTCAATGGTGAGCTTGAAGAAGAAGTATATGTGAATCAACCACCGGGATTTGAGATAAAGGGAAAGGAGGAGTATGTATATAAGCTTGACAAAGCACTGTATGGTTTAAAGCAAGCTCCAAGAGCTTGGAAAAAGAAAATAGATAGTTTTCTTGTTCAGCAAGGCTTCCTGAAATGTGTAACTGAACATTGAATTTATTGCAGAAACACCACTAATAAGCTCATTGTATGCTTATATGTGGATGACATGATAGTTACTGGAAATAATGAAGAAGAAATGAAGGCTTTTAAGAAGAATATGATGAAGAAGTTTGAGATGTCTAATCTAGACAATCTCACATATTTTCTGGGAATTGAGTTTGACATGAATTCACAAGGAGTTCTGATTCATCAAAGGAAATATGCACAAGATGTTTTGAAGAGGTTCAATATGTTGAATTGCAAACCAATTTCAACTCCAGTTGACACAGGAGTAAAGTTATCTCTGGTAAATGATGTGAAAGAAGTGAATCCAACTCTATTCAAGCAAATTGTGGGTTCATTGAGGTATTTGTGCCATACAAGACCTGATATTGCATATGGTGTAGGTTTGGTCAGCAGGTACATGGTGAAACATACCACCTCACATCTAGTTGCAGCAAAGAGGATTCTGAGATATGTGAAGGATACTAGAAGTTATGGTATCCAGTACTCTAAGAATCAGAGTGATGAACTAGTAGGTTACTCGGACTCTGATTGGAGTGGAGATAAACATGACAGAAAAAGCACTGCTGCTTATCTCTTCATGATTGGAAATGCAGCTTTTTCATGGAGTTCTAAGAAGGAATTAGTGGTTGCACTATCTTCTTGTGAAGCATCGTACATTGCAACTTCCATGACAGCATGTCAAGCTCAATGGATCAACATGCTACTGATGGAATTGCAATTGGTGAAGGATGAGAAAATGGAGCTCAGAATTGATAGCAAATCTGCTATAGACTTGGAAAAACATCCAGTAGCACATGGCAGGAGTAAGCATATTGAAACCAAATTCCATTTTCAAAGAGACCAGATGAACAATGGAAAGTTGGAGGTAAAGCACTGCAAAACAGATGAGCAGATAGTAGACCTGCTCACAAAGCCATTGAAGCAAAGCAGCTTTGATTACTTGAAGAAGAAGTTAGGAATGGCTGAAGCATCTAACTAAATGAATTAAGGAGGTGTATTGGTTTAGTAATTCAGTTTAGTTAGAACTAGTCTTATCTTTGTTTAGTAGTTTGTTTAGAAACTTGCACTTGAAGTAACTAACTCAAGTTACTTACATGTGAAGTAATAAGTTTGTTAGGAGTTTGTTTCAATTTTGTTATATCGCTTGATGTATATATACTTCATCACTCTTGTAAATAATTAGTTCAATTCATTCAATAAAATTACACAAGTCTTTTATTCATATCTTTCTCTCTCTCTCAAAAACCATAGAAACCTTGGAATCCCAATTCCATCTTCTTCAATTGAACACAATTTTAAATGTTGGTTTCATTCAATCTTTATACGTTGTTCCATCATACTTCCGATGGAGCCCTTGGTGCTTAGGTTCAGTAGGAGTTGAGAAAAATTCAACTGTGAGTGTAAACATGTTAATCGGATGGAAATATATTTGTATAATCGATATCTATAAAGGTGTTGACTTTGTTTATAGGATATTTGGGTGAAAATGTGCATGAAGAAAATTTAATCATTTTTTTAAAGGAAATATAGTTGTGAGGATCTCCCTGTTGGAAATTTAGGTCTTAATAAAAACAGATTTCATAAAACATGTTCAACAATTTTGAATCAATAGCGGAAGCAAACAAAACATTGAACATGAATATGAACGGATCTACGACATGTTTGATTTATCAAGGATATTAAAACTAGGGTATTAGGAATACCTGGATAAAGCTTTCATAGCAGCCCTCTCAACAACTACAATCAACTAGAGAAGATGTGATGATCCGAAACACACAACATAGGATTAGCGGCGGCTGATTTGGTTCTTCCTCAACCAGTACCTTTATGCCTCAAGTTTTCTTCAGATGGGGAGAAGAGAGTGTTTGCCGTGTACGGTGTATTGGAGACCATAGCTTCTTTTATATTGGATGACCATTAGAATTTCCCATTATTCCGTTAATGGGCCATCCGGACATCCACTCATTGAGTCCATATCAACTAATTAAATATTTAATTAATTATCCAATTAGAAATCTAATAGCCTTATTACTTAATTTGATCACTAATCAACTAAGGCTCACAATTGATAAATAGTTAATATAATTATTGTTACGATATTTGCCCACATAATGATATTGGAATATAATAAATAATAAAATATTCCAACAATCTCCCACTTGGGCTACATATCTTAATAATTATATCAGAATTCTTTAGGTGCGCAACTGAATGTTATTTATCTTTAGATTTCAACTTTACAATCTGGTCCACCTCATACATTAATAATGGGACCACCGTGGCTGTCGCCACTGATGTATAACATGACGGAACCCCGACGACCACCATATCAATGCATTTGATGACATAGTTCGATATGGATGAGTGACATGGAAATTTCATGCAATGTGATCTCTAAGTCATGTCTATTTCCAACTGGTCCAACTAAAAACTTTATTGAGATCAAAATTGAAGTTTGCAAATTCAATATTTGAACAAATTGATACAGAAATGGTTATAATAAACATAACTTCATGAACTTTATTTCTGCAGAAACTCGTAACTTAAAGTCTGTATCTATACCAAAACAAAAGTATAGAACATAAAGTAAAAGAGACTCCCACTAATCCAAGACATCCTTAATGACAACAACCATATGAAAGACCTTATGTGTCATGTCTTTGATTAACGGATCAGCTAGCATAAAGTTTGTCTCTACTTGTTCTATCATTCAACAACAATAATGTATAAGGCAATAAACTTTATTAATGTTGTTGAATAACTAATGATTAAATTATGTCACTATATATCTTAAGTGGTCTTTCATTACCTTTTACTATATGCAACCAAGTGACATAAATACTTACAGTCATTTATTGAGTTAGGATGAGTATTATCCACTTACATCCAAAAAGCCAGAGTCTGACACATAAATGATCTCCAAATTGTCAGATATCTTGCGTGAGCACATAAGCGCTCTTGTTCTCTTTAATAATCCTTATGGTTGCTTTTTTCAACAATTCAAACTTTGATTTGCTCAAACATCTGCCAACAATCTTATTATACACGCTATTTCCAAATGTGTATAATAAAATCATACATAAAAATCCTATAGGTAAAATGTAGGAAAATACTTAAATTTCTGAATTCATAAATATTTTAATGGGCAATATTTGAGACTGAAAAGTCTCTCTCGGTGATTGAGGTCATCCATAATTTACTAATTTTAATGTCGATTTATTTTCAACTTTACTGATATAACTCTTTTGTGATATCCGAATAATACCTTGAGAAAAATCTCTAGTATTGAAATGCTTAATACAAAAGAGGTTTCCCCAGGATTTTTCATCACTAACTTTTGTTAGAGATTTCCTTGGTTTCACATAACAAACAAATATCATCATTGACTAAATAAAATAAAATCGACACATTTAAACTCAAAATGTAAATTTACTCCCACTAAGCTTACTAAATCCACAATTCTCCATAATATTATCTCAAAACCAAATGAGACAATTACTTTATGAGAATTTGTGGTAACACTAAAGAGACAAATTTTTTAACTTATAAGTAGATTTCATGACTTTGTAAACTATCTATTTTGTATCAATTGACACAAAAGTTTTATTCAGTTGAACAATATTGTATCATTAATGTTACCATTAAGAAACACTATATTGAAATCTATCTTATGCAACTCCAAAATTATAATAAGCAAACTAGTATAATGACTGTCCTAATAGAGTCTTTCATTTAAACTAAATAGAATTTATCTTTTCAGTCAATTCATAATGACACTAGAAGAAATAGTTCTTGAGGGTGTTGAGTTTGATCTATATGAATTAATTTCTTAACTTGATTGAGAGGAAGAACAATAATGTCCTCATGAGGATCCAAATATACTATAATAATAGTAACTATATGAATTAGTTTAGAACTAATTCTTCCTCGTTCAATTTTGTTCTATTGCCATATCTCTCCCCCAAACTCAATATCCTCAAGAAAACTTAACAAATTATGTCTCAAAATTTCCTTAATTTGTGGGACGAAAAACTTATAGTATTCAAACCCTTAAACAATATAGAATGTCACAAGTCATAACTGAATTGACTCTAAAAATTGAACTTAAAAGACACATTGAATTATCATTTGAAAATAAAACTCAAAATATCTTGATTCATTCAAAGAAAAAATTAATTCAAATAATGATTCATCAAATTGTCTTTTTAAATACAAAAAAAAAAAGCTAGTAACGACAATCTAAAATAGTTCAGAAAATGAATAAAACAATCTTTATCGACTTTATCCATTCTAAATTGATATATTTTTCAACATCATTGGACAAAAGTCAGTCAAGACTACCTTTCTTTATTTGCCCTTATCTTTTGAGGTATTTTCCAAATGAACACTATTTTATTTTCTCGTGCTTCAACCTTTCTTTATTTGCACACTTTATGAATTGATCATTTAAATGATCATGTCTAACTGTAACAGTTATAAACTTAATTGTGCAAAGAGAATACTAAATACTAAATTCTCAAACAAGTCATATGATAGTCGAAATTACTGAATTTTCGAACAAGTCATATAAAAAACAGTTCTAAACTCCATATTTTTCAAAGTTAGAAGAATCAAATCTTTAAATCATGCACTACAAAATTCTTTCATAATATTTTGAGAAGTGTTGCTAAATAGTATTCAAAAGCGGTAACAAATTTTCATATATAATAATAATATATGATAACCAAATATATATTAACTCTTTATTTACCTATACACCTCAAAATATACTTTAGTATGAGAGCTACCTGAAGCAATTTCAATTTTTTACACAATAGTTAAAATCAATTTCCATCCAAATTATAAAGCATAATCGGTGCAAATATATATGTATTATAACCAAAATTATTTCTTTCGAAACAAATCATAAAGGCAAATTTTAACTCAAAAATTTGAAAATCAAGATAAATGATTTATCTATGCTTTCAAAAAATCTATACAGGGCAAAGCAATTCCAAATGCTATCATGGATGGAAGATTGGAAGTAGAAGCCGATGAATGGTCAACCATTCAATCGAAAAGACAAAAGAAATTGGCCATAACAAAACATCTAATAAAATTAGATTTTGAGAGTTACATCAGGTTGAACCAACTTAACCAAGCGCCAAATCCAAGTCAAAAGTAGCTAACAAAAAAAAAAAAATTCAACAACAGAGGGTGTAGAAAATAATTTAAATTAAGACTTATTTGATTCAATGGACTCCAATAATTTCAAGTTTTCATTTTGATCCCACAATTAATAAAACGTACGTTTTGATCCCTCAAATTTTCTTCCGTTTGCCAAATAAATTCCGACGGTTAAATTTAACCCAAATGATGTCTATGGTGAACCAACCTTAAGAGTGGTCCACCATAGATCCTATTAATATTTTTAATTTAAACCGTTTGATCTTTTTTATTAAATGATGATCATTAAATCATGCATGTCTACTATATCTTCCGGTGAGTCAACAACACTTAACTTTTTTTTTTCCATTTCTTCATCTTCATCCCTCTCGTCTTCATGATCTTCTTCATACAACCTCATCAATCTTCAAACTCAACCCAGAAAATCCAACAAATCATTAAAAACAAAATTAAAAAACAAGGATTGCAGAAAAGGATTCGATTTTGATAAATTCAATTCACAATTATTATTTTTTCTTCTAATTACAGAAAAATTAAACAACACGCATAAAAAAAGAACCAGATCCGAATCAAAATCTCCACCACCGGTAATAAATGACCACTCAGATCCATAAACATGAAAACATACGTTTCAATTCATAAATGACCACTCAGATTGTTTCTGGATCGAGAAAAATAAATTTAAGTCTTTAAGGCCAATATTCAATCCATGTCCATGAATGAAATTATACAAAACACCAAATACGGGATGCTTAGAAATTAAAACGATACAATCATCTTTATTTAGTACTAGCACCTAAACCTTTTATGATGTACATATACGATCTATGTATAACAGGTGAGGATCACAACAAAAGAAAACAAATTGGCAGTATATACAATCACACAAAGCGATTGCAAACCGTCAAATTTTAAAAGTTATGTAATCCGAGAAAAAAATATTTAACCCATATACACCGATTTAAAATCAACAAAATCATCCCCAAATTAAATTTAGGGTTCATCTATATGACCGAGAAAATAATTAAGAAACATAACGATCGATCTCAATAAGCAAACATGAAGACCGCTCTGATACCACTTGTTGAAAATTTAGATCTTAATAAAAACAGATTTCATAAAATATGTTCAACAATTTTGAATCAATAGCGGGCAAACAAAACATTGAACATAAATATGAACGGATCTACGACATGTTTGATTTATCAACGATATTAAAACTAGAGTGTTAGGAATACCTAATAAAGCTTTCATAGCAGCCCTCTCAACAACTACAATCAACTAGAGAAGATGTGATGATCCGAAACACACAACATAGGGTTAGCGGCGGCTGATTTGGTTCTTCCTCAACCGGTACCTTTATGCATCAAGTTCTCTTCAGATTGGAGAAGAGAGTATTTGCCGTGTACGGTATATTGGGGACCATAGCCTCTTTTATATTGGATGTCATTAGGTTTCCATTATTCCGTTAATGGGACATCCGGACATCACTCATTGAGTCTATATCAACTAATTAAATATTTAATTAATTATCCAATTAGAAATCTAATAGCCTTATTACTTAATTTGATTACTAATCAACTAAGGCTCACAATTGATAAATAGCTAATATAATTATTATTACGATATTTGTCCACCTAATGATATTGGAATATAATAAATAATAAAATATTCTAACACTCCCTGCTACTATATATTAATGAGTTCTGGACATTATTATCTTCAGCCAATGTTGAAATCAAAAGATTCTTTCTAACATATAAAATCAATATGGAAGTGAAGACAAAAGATGCAGAAATAAGCCAACGTAAGAATGAAGGTTGCCATTATACTATGAAAGGATCGGTGGGAGTGAGTGTTGTGGGACTTACGTGAAAACATTAATCTAATGAAGCTTGATACAATAGGTTAGTGTGATTGAAGTTATCAATTATCATATATGCTTATCTAAATCATCTAACAATATAATCAACTAAGGAAAAGAGCATAACGTACACACTAGTCCACGGGTTCTAGGTATTAAAACTACTGGCAACAAACCCGTGCTAAGAACGGGTCCAGGCTGAGCATCAAAGCATGGGTTACGATCATTAATAAGGCCATGTTTTTTTATATCTCATCGAAAATATTTGTATTTTATATAAATCTATACCAATATATAAATGGAATATACTCAACTTTTGAGCGGAATTTTTTCTTTTTAGTTTTACTCATTCATTTAAACATGTTATCGTTACCCAACTACAGCCAACAAGAACAAGATTAGAAACAGAACTTCACAACCAACCTCTAAACAAAACCCCCATATGACAACATTGGTTGTTGGAATTTTATTTAATAATTTATTTTAAAGTTAATTATTATATTAATTAATAATTATATCAATAATTCGCTAATGACTAAGTCTTGAAACCGATTGTTGGAACAATAGTCAAAATTAGTTAAAAAAATATTTTCTGTCACCGAAGAGATTACTAGGCAGAGTCGAGGACTAGGTCGCTCTCTTTAAGACGTTTCATGACACTGCCCAAAATTGTGCAAGCAGATTATCAACCACGACGCCCCAGGATAAAACATCCCAGCTACAACTGTATCAGAGTCCTATTGCACTATGAGATCTGTTCTAGAAATACATCTTCAAATATGATGCTAAGACCACTCCAATATGGTATTGATATCACTCTATTATGGTTCTGAGACCACTCTTATACGGTACTAGGACCACTCTAATATGGTGTTTCCACCACTCTAACCTCTAACTTCTCCAAAACATAAATAAAAGTTATATTCTTAAGATCATTCTTATTTATCGAAGGAACACTTTATCTCGAAAGGGACTATGATCTTAAGAATAATCTTATTTTTGAAGGGACGAAATTTACCGAAGGAACTATGCTCTTAAGACCATTCTTAATTCCGAAAGGACATTATTTCTTGAAGGGACTATGGTCTTAAGAGCACTCTTTAAATCCACCGAGACAGACAAAAAGGGAGAGGAAAAGAATAGCTCGTCAACACAAGATAAATGAGGGAGAAGATAGAAAAATTCTTTGACGACTCAAGAGAACTTTTGGTGTGAGAAGAAGTGAGGAATGAGAAGAGACATTATTTCTCGAAGGGACTATGGTCTTAAGAGCACTCTTAAATCCACCGCAAAAAGGGAGAGGAAAAGAATAGCTCGTAAACACAAGTTAAAGGAGGGAGAAGAGAGAAAAATTATTTGACGACTCAAGCGAACTTTTGGTGTGAGAAGAAGTGAGGAATGAGAATGAGAAGGGACTATGGTCTTAAGAACACTCTTTAAATCCACCGAGACAGACAAAAAGGGAGAGGAAAAGAATAGCTCGTCAACACAAGTTAAAGGAGGGAGAAGAGAGAAAAATTATTTGACGACTCAAGAGAACTTTTAATATGAGAAGAAGTGAAGAATGAGAGTTCTAATTATATGTGAGGAGTCAAAGATAAGTTACAAATTCAATGACGATGATTAGTTGACCGCCACAAAATCAATGACATAATCTTGCCTCATAAATTAGCACTCAATGGAATAGTTGACATAATTTTCTTTTTTAATTCACATATTAACACTTATAGTGTTCCAACACGGACTACCAAAACGTTTTTTATTTTCCCTATTCATTGTTGCATTACCGTTGCAAGCTTTTTGACTAAGTAGATTTTACTCTTAGTTATTCTCATTATGTTCGGTTTCTTTTCCAATTAAATAGGACCTTCTTTGTATGTGTAAAACATAGAGGATATATATGTGGGTTGTGATTACAGAGTGGAGGAGAGAACATATATGTTAGATGCTTTCATGTTTACTTTTTACTTTTGGTCTCTAATAACAAATAACAAATATATATTAAGTTTTGAACAGCATTCAAAAGTAGTTTATGAGATCTTACTAATTCACATGTGATGCTAGCAAGAAGTGACTGTTGTATCTTAGAGAATACTAGCTATAAAATCTACCACATCGGGTAACTTATCCGGGATGGCAAAATGCTCTTAAACCAAGTGCATCGCACACCTCAGTCAATAATATCGATAAGTTTCTTATACTCGATTTTTATTTTATTCAGTGTCAATTTATTTGTGTTAATATATATCATTGGTTTATTACTTAATGATAATTCTATATCTAATTTTTCCAACAATGATGACAAACACATAACGTGTTCATGATTCCATTAATAGAAGGAACATGTGTGACCATAATATTTTTTCAAAAACCACTTGCAAGAGGTGAATTTTACTATATTTACCAACTGAAGCACATAAATCTCATGCCCCTAAAAAGATGCGAGCATTGTGCGATCTCCACAAGAACCACAAAACAATTTGTAGTATTAAGAAAACCAAGCTCTCGTTTTTTCCACCACATAAATCTAACAAAATGGTAAGAAGACTCACTAAATATATTAAGATAAAATTGAATCCACCCAACCACCTAAACACATAATATCACACCTAATCTAAAAAAATGACATCACCAAAAACGTGAGAGTCCTACTCAAGAGGTCATCCATTATTTTATGTCACTAAAAACCAACTGAAACTATATTCCACGTAAAGTAGGAGCCCGAGCCTACGCTTGCCGACACTCTACTTTCTATTAATGTACACCCATAAAAATCCATTGAAACTGTATTTGAGGGACAAACCATGTAGGTCTACACACTGTAGAGACACTCAACTAATGAAGAGCCATACGTGATAGTTAATAGATAAATGTAAATATATTTAACACATGTAAAACATATATAGTAATCTTCTTTATAAAAAAAAAAAATATATAGGAATCTTTACATGAAATCTGTAAATTATCATAATTCAAAAATTAACTAAAAATAACTTTTAATTTTCTCCATATGATTTTTTTTATAAACTAGCCCTTAACAACTCTAATATTTTTCAAGTTTAAATTTGATTATAATTTAAGAAAAGTCTAAAACTATATACTACTAATTCTAGTCACACATTATCAGTTGGCAGCAGTCCCGAATCCGGTGGTTGAAGGATGGGGATGAAAATTCTAAGTATTTCCACTCGACTCTTGTTCGTCGTCGGAGAAGGAATGCTATCGTCTCTCTACTGGTGAATGGTACC
>Ga0228710_1007860_pt1 | contig 15558 bp, 3 predicted proteins | sample MedpolnodulmetaG_FD_177995 | JGI IMG/M metagenome (GOLD analysis project Ga0228710, IMG submission 177995) | Root nodule microbial communities from Medicago polymorpha collected in Santa Monica, California, United States - pink nodules | ecosystem: Host-associated > Plants > Roots > Nodule... | reverse complement strand
GGCTGGAATAATGTAGCCATTTATAATGCATGTTTCCCTTGATTCTCTTGGTACAAGTAGTGGGGCTGGTAGGTACAATCTTAATGTCTCTTTTATCACCGCCTTCAAATAAAGAAAATTTTGAATATCATCTTCATCTAAAAAATCTTTTTCATCTCCCAAGTTCCTAATTTCTTCTTGTACTTTTCTCATTACTCTTGGATTTTTTATTAGGGCAGTCATAGCCCAAACTGATGTGGCTGATGTGGTATCTGTTGCAGCTACAATCATATTCTACAAAGAAACTTTGTAGTTAAATATATATACAATATATTTTATAAAACAATTTTTATTGTAGCAAATCTATTTTCGAAAACTATAGAATCATAAAAAGTTTTAATCACAATATGATTTTACTCGTTCTTGATCAGCCGAAGCAATAAAAATGAACACCCATATTTAACGCAAAAACCCCTCTTATATCGAGGGAAACACATGACTTAGTCCAACAAAATAAAATTTGACAAATAATATTACGATAATCTTTCAATCTTCTTGCTCAGATACACTAGAGTGTTTTCCATAAAACCTATTCATATTCAAATACTTTACTTTTGCAAGAAGTAATAAAGATTTTTTCAGGACTTCACTGTTGTGAATTTTGCTTTGACTCTCAAAATTTATATATTTGTTATAAGAGTTTATTGAATTAAAATAGAAGTCCAACACTAACATCATAGTGATGGAACTCTAACCACCATCGTCCATCTATAAAGGTTGCAAAAGACCCACTAAATTATATCAACTAGAAATACAAACTAATAGAAATTACAACAACATAAGCATTATTTTTCACTTCTGCTTTCGATGCATTCCTCATTCTTCACTTTTACACAGTTAAATGTAAATTGTAATCTCAACGAAAATTGCATTATTTTAGGTATATACCTATATATGTTTCTTTTCAAGTGATGTTTTCTATGTACTGTTTTGTTTTTATATTCATCATTTTCAAAATTTTAAATTGTATTTTCTAACTATTGTTGTATGAAAATATTAACTATTAATGTGATAAAAAAAGTTATTGAGTGTACTATGGTGTAAAAGACAAGTTCTAAACTTAAATTGAAAGCACGAGAAGAATAAATTATATTTGACACTTAATTTTAGTGTATATTTCTTTCTTTCTATTACATGAGCAACATATATAACAATCAATATATAACAACTTCTAAAGCTACTTTATTTTTCTCTCTTCTTATCAATAAAAACAGTAGAAAGAGAAAGAGGATGAGAGATAATGATTGGCATATGAAAGAGTTATCCAAAACTTGTTCCAAAATATGACAAATATTTTTCTCACGTTCTCTTTCTCTTTCTCTTTCAATTTGCTTCATGAAAACTTCTTTAGCCTGACACGGATCTGTACATTACATATCCCACACGTTCGTTTGCTTAATGTTTTGTGGTGATTTTTACATCAAGCCAGTCATACTTAGCTTGCATTTGGGCACGTGTACTCCTTCAATAATCTAGAGTGTTCTTGATTTAGATCAAGACAAGAAAACTTTAATTTTTGAAAAGAAAATGAAGTGTTTTAGTTATTATGTGAGAGATAGAATACAAATAAAATACAATGACATCAATTTCTTAAATAAAAGTTTAAAAATGTAGATGTCTTATTTTTTTTTTTAATATCTCTCACAATTAGAGGAGAAAATAGTTTAGATTGGTCGACAGAGAATTATAATTTAACCCACGTTTGTATATATTAACCAGACAATGTTTTAAAATACACAAACAAGGCTAACACTTTTTTCTGAAGTCTATTTAACTAAAAAAAATCATATTATGACCACAAGAAAAGTCTTTTTAGGAAAAACATACTAGTCTCTTAAGGAAAATATAATTAATATTTTTAATTAATTTTAAAATCATATGAGAAGATTTAAAAAAACATAAGAGAAATTATTTAGAAAGAAATATAAAATAGAATATTATTAGTGTGATAAGACTTGGTTGTTCCTTTTAAAAAAGGATTGGTTGTTGTTATATTATAATCATATTAGATTTTGTACTTTGTATTAAGTTATAATAGATTTTCTACCCTTTTTAATAACTTCAATATATTAGCCTACATTAATATTTAGAATATTTCAATGCATTATTATAAAATATAATTGACATGTATATGATATTATATATATGAATTTATTCTGTAATATGTTATTTTAAATCTTAAAATAGAATTTAATAACATTGATTTATTAGTTTGTTTGTCAATTTAAAGATGTGTCAGATTATTTATTTAAAGACGTTACCGTAAGATATTTCTTTGAATAGGTTATCATGCGGTAACAAACTTCCAGAAGTTTGAAAACTAGGCCAATGACAAATCACAAGTCATATTTAAACCTTGATATTATGAACAAATCAAACTTAAACTTTGTAAAATCTAACTCGATCCAATCTATTTTCAACCTAATCATAATAACAAATGGGGTTATCCGTTTCTTTCAAGAAATGAAGAGTATCTGAACTCACATACTAATGATTTTTTTTTAAGGAATCATACTAATGATTTATGAACCATAATATTCTGTACCAAAGTTATTGAGACTATGTTTAAGAGTTATTGGTGTATATTTTTAGTATTTTACAACTCTATAGTTTAGTACAAAAAAACATGTTTGATTGAAGTGGATTCACTTGTACTATATATTATATATTACATAATTGAGAGTGTATACGGAATTCAACATAAAAAAGAGAGGAAAAATGAGTTAAAATATCATACCATGAGCACCCCTTTGATGTGATCCAAAGTGATATCAAAAGAAAATGAACCCTTTTTCTTCAATTGGAGCAACATATCAACAATAACTTCTTCATCTGTAATTTGTTCTCTATTTGGATCCAAATGTTCATCAATAATCTCTTGATAAAATTCATCAAATTCCTTGAAATTTCTATCAAGACGGCTATGCAATCCTCTGAGCTTATCAATCCAACCCATGAATGGAATATAATCACAAACAAAAAATTCTGCTAGCAAAGCTTGAAACTCATGCAACAATCCATGAAATCTACTTTTCTCAACTCCATCATCTTCATAGCTTTTCCCAAAAACAATTCTACAAATTATAGTACTTGATAAGGAAATCAATAACTCACTCAAATTTGTAACACTTGAAGAATCAACATGCCCTGAAATTTTTTTGATCATTTTCTTCACCTCAAACTTTCGTATAGAGGAATAATATGATACACGTTTGGAACTAAATAAATGCACAACACAAATTTTTCTTATTTCTCTCCAAATATCATTGTATGGAGAAAATACAATCTCTGACCCATTATAAGATAATTTTTGCTGACCATATAATTTAGGTCTATTAGAAAACACATGATCATTGTTTTTCAATACTTCTTTGGCAATTTCAGCTGAAGAAACAACAATAGCTGGTCTTAAACCAAGCTGAAGTGAAAAGAGAGGACCATATATTTTTGAAAATTGAGAAAATTGAAGATAAAGATTAGAAATGTCTAGTTGATGAAGATTCCCTATTATAGGAAGGCCTTTAGGACCTGGAGGATGGTGTTTAATGGTTCTATGTTTGTGGAAGAACATTAACAATGGAATAATTAGGCATAGAGCAAGTAGAAATAGTAGTGGCAACATTGTTACACCTGAAATTAATGTCACCTGTGTTTTCTTTGAAGAGGAAGAATTATAATATTGTAAATATTATTATATACTAACAACTAGGCGGCACCGCCTTTGACACCTATATATATTTGATTTCGCAGAGGATTTCTACGATGATGCCCATCTTCAACATTAACCATCTGTTAATTTTCCTTGTAACTGTTGTAGTATTTAACAATTTTTCCTTTTGAGTCATATGCTAACATATGTGCCCTAGGAGCACTGATGGACGAAGGAAGTTTAAGTAACGTAGACCACGTAAATGTAAATTTGTTGAAAATATCTCTCTCAATATACTCCGTCCGGTAATAAATGTACGCAATTTTTTACTTTTTAGGTTCATTCAATAAATGATGAACGTGGACACGTACATCATTTATTGAAGGAATCTAAAAGTTAAAAGTTACTCCCTCCTCCGTTCTTAATTATAAGTAAATTTGATGTTTTAGGTTCATTCAATTAATAATGTATGTGGTTCATATTGTGGACCACACATACATCATTAATTGAATAAACTTAAAAAGTCAAATTTACTTATAATTAGAAACAGAGGGAGTACTTACATTTGAGACCGGAGGGAGTAAGTAAACAAATATTTAACAATTCACCTTTCATGCAATTTTGCATCCAATTCTCGTAAATACTCATAATAAAGAAAACTATTTCTTTTCTTTTTTTTTTAGGAAAAAGAGAAAATATATAAAATAAAAAGAAATAGTTATAAAGATTGAGGTATTTGACCTGACCTAGAAATAACTAAATTGGAAATACATCGTAAGAAAATAGTTCAAATGGATCAACTCTAATTTATTCTTAACAAAAAACACTAATCACAGGCACAACCCAGCGAAACCAGGTTACAAAAAAAGTATGAAAAGTGAAAATCTACCGAGAACAACCAGAGTTTAAGAATGTCGAATGGATCGACCGCCAACACGCTAACAAAACTAAGTGCCAACAGCTCCCTGATAACAACAAGCATGACATGCCCTTTCGAGCAAAACAACGCGTAAGAACTCAGATCGAGGGATGAGTCCAATACATCAGTAACAAGACCCTTTTGGGTTAAACGAACCAGACCCTTTTGGGATAAATGAACTAAACCCTTACGGGTTTTTGAATCACACAATAGGCCCTTTCGGGTTTACGGAACAATCCACTACAAAAAGATCAAGTCTGAACCCTCGCAATCTACGAACAAAAGACACAACACCAACAACAAAAAAAAAAATCACATAACAGAAAACAACGAACAAAAGGAGCTTCCAAGAGCACCAGCGCGGTGGTAGCAAAACAACAACCAGAGAATCTGCAGATCTCAACAGATCTGTTGAAAGGAACCAGAAATAGGAGGTGGTGCAAGGTGAAGATGAGAGAAGGAAAAATAGAACCACCTGTAATCAACAACTCCCCACCACCGAGAAATCCGCAAACTACCACCTAGAGACATCTTGAAGGCATGGAAGTACGGAGGCGCCGCCGTCAACTTTAACACCCTAAACCCCATATATCATTTTCTAATAAAAATATAATAATTATTAAAGCACGTAAGGGTGTCACACTTCTTCATAATATCAAAAGTACTTTATTTAGATTAAAAAAAACGTCGCAGCGGAATAGTTTTCAAAATTTTTAAAGTATACATCTCATCATAATTTCAACAAAAACTGAATACAATAGAATTCAAAAACACAGTCTAAATAAAATAAATCCCCAATTCCTAGTGTCACAGATCAGAGCATCGACTCGATAAAGACTCCCAAAAGCGATAAGTAAACGAGTAGGCTCCAAAGCCATTCTCCAAGACCCACTGCTACTAAACTTCTTCTTCCTGCAAATCTACACCACAAGGGTTCAGGCGCCCAACCCGCCACTAGAGGGTGAGAATATATTCAACATAAGAAATGCATAAACACATGTATAGATTCAGATAAAAGAACACAACAATTACATTTAGATGTGTATGCATCACAATAATATTCACATTAAACATGTACCTTTATTTAATAAAAATCAATAGGCATCAATCAACATCTTATATAACATACAAGTATCAACACAATTTAAGTATATCAAGTACCCATTTAAAAAAATACAGATCATTCACACATAATAATATAGAAGCACATCATTGAATTTCACATCTTTAAATAATTACACATCTTTTAATTACACGTCTTCAAATAGACTTGTAGTTATGTATGCAATGTCTTTAACTCGACTCTAAATGCATGTGGTACCGGTTTTGGATATCAGAGTTATGTTACTGATTTATCCCCATCTTTAAATCACATCTTTAAATCGGACTGACCATGAATGCATGAACACCAGGTAATGACTCAACAATGCATATCTTTATATGACTCGACAATTACACATTTTTATATGACACATCTTTATATAACACATCTTTAAATCACACATCTTCAAATAACACATATTTATATAACACATGTTTAAATCACACATCTTCAAATAGTACATCTATATATAACACATCTTTAAATCACACATCTTTAAATAACATCATCCTTAAATACAACATCGTTAAATAGCACATCAATTTCAGATCATAAAAAATTTCACAAATTATACTTAGTCAAATAATTCATCAATTATACTTCGTTAAATAACTCATAAATAACTCATATATTGCACAAGCTTGATAAAAATAAAAATAGATACTGCACAGGAAGGGTTAATCACGTGACATGTCCTCCTCCTAAAACAATTTTAAAGGATAATTTGTTTCTACAATTTTCGGATCAGTTACCATCATGTTTGGTAACAACTTATACGACAATTAACCATCACATGATCAGAAAAATAAAATAAAAACTGTTTAATCTAGAATATAACAGAATTCATGGACTAAAAGATGAATCAAATACAAATTGAAACTAATATTTGTCATGGTAGTTGCCGATCCAAATGAATAAAACCGATCATAATATCCAATGAAATAATATTATATAATTTCTTCAAAACACCTTTTGAATTATCCTTAGTCATGTGACGACACTAAGTACAATTTTCAACTATCCATTATCTTTCCAAATTTATTCATAACTACCATTGAATAAGTCTAATTATATTTTTTTTTCGATAAGGCCAAGAGAAAGACATGTAATCTAAATTCAATTAAGTAATATCAATAGTAAGGCATAAACAACACGTCAAATCAGTATGAGAATCAACAACAAATAGATAAAAGAAACGTAGCAAAAAAATCATCAAAATCTTGAATTCGGAGATAAAAACATACCAAAAATCACGACAACAAATTAGAACACGAGTTTAACATAAATTTATTAAAAAATCATGAAAACAAAGCAAAAATAAAAATATCCTTCACTACCCATATGTTCAGACAACCCTTATGGTGAATAGAGACTTCCTCCTTACCTTAGTTTGTAAAATTTGATGATTTCCTACGGTGAAATCTCTCTCTCTATATATGTTCTTCTCACTATGCCTCCTTGCCTCTTCTCTCCACAACCCTAGTTTTTCTTTTGCCGCTTTGTTTCTCTCTTTCTCTATAACCCTTCTTCTCTAATTCTCTTCTCTATTTATAAGCTCTAATTGAGCTTGTTACCAATCTTTTTAGATTACTATATGTCCTCTAGGTTTGTTACTAATCTTGCACCTCTCGAATTTGTCACTGTTATTTCTATAACTATACCATCTTACTATTCACACTCCCCTCTAGTTAAATCGTTAAAGCACTACTCATGTCACTAACTACACCTCTTTTCTACCCAATTTTACTAATCCCCCGTTCGCACTCTAATTTCCTATTCTCTCTAAAAAAAAAACTCTATTTTCTTCCTAAACATTATTTTGTCTCAGTCTTTTACCGACTAATTAACTCATCTACTTTCTCCTTACATATTATTCCAATAAATATGAATATTTAAATTAATACTACCTAACAACCAATACTAATAATAATAGTAATACTAATATTATCTAATAATAATATTAATAAACTAGTATTAAAAATCGGGGTGTTACATCAACCACCTAAACCAGCCACGACACACCCACAAACACAAAGCCGCAAGAGGGAACCTGGAACCACCCATCAAAACGAAGACCTGAGCCAGAATCTAACAACCATCAAACTAAGAACGGCGGACGGAAGAGGAGATTAGAAGCACAAAACCGCCACTAGAGGAGGATAGGCAAGAGAAACCCCAAACAGCCAAAGGGACGACAGTCCCATAGTGGTGCAGCCCTAGAAACGGTGAGCTCACCACTGACCTTCAAGATCTACATCTCGAAAGGAAGGAATTGGATTTTGGAAGGAGAGGGGTGAAAATGGTGTTTGGCTTTGAGCCAATAAAGAAAACTATTTTGATTAGTTCACTATCCCATATTAGACCTCCTTGGGCGAAGAATGTTCTGCCAAGAATGTTCTAGGGACTTTGTTATTTTGAAACAAAACAAAAACAACAAAGAAATGCCTTATTATTATATATTCACAGTTTAAGGAGGTTCTTGTTCCTAAATCACAGTTTGAGGTGTGATTTAGGGTTTTGTGGTTGAGTGATGTTTTGTAAATCATGATCGATGGCTACGATTCAAGGTTATTGGTTCAGGGTTTCCAAATCGCGATTTACGATTGAAAAGCGTGGTCAAGGTTAGTTTTACCTTTTCCCACAGGCGACGTTAATTGTAATTGCAAAATTACAATAATCGTAATTAGGGTTTGTATTGTACTGGTCATCCTTTGAGAACGCTCTCAAAGGTTGTATATATAACCCTCTATGGGCCTGATTTATTATTACTTAAGCAGTAAGTAATGAGGGTATTTAGGTCTTTTGGCCGAGCTTTAAAATCTTATAGAAGCTAGCTGAGGCAACGCCTTGGTAAGGGTGCGCCTTGGGTCATAAGACTCTTTAGGAGGGCGTTGAGGCCTCTAGGAGGGTCTTTAGGCCCCTTAGAAGGGCTTCTACGTCCATAGGAAGATATTGATGGTCCAAATTGATTATGGAAGTATATAATTGATATTTATATGATTAGTTGGTGTCAAGTTGAATTGATTTCGCCTTCAGAATGAATTCTAATTAAAATCAAAATCGGTAGCTTTTGATTCTAAAATTGATTTTTACATTCAACTCCCTTTTACATTAATATATTAAAACACAAATTATTTTTGGTTAGAACTACTTTTAACCAAAATCAATTCTATCAAAATTAATTCTCTATACGACACAAGCACAACCAAGCACACTCTTAATTTCTTTTATATTAAATTAATTATTATTAGTATTTTACTTATTATAGTTTGAAAATATTCAAAAGTATTCGTATAATTCCAAAAATGAAGTCATTGAGGAAGTTCTAAATATTAGATAAATAAAATAAATAATTGTCTTGTAACTTATTTTGTGAGAGATGTGTTTGATAATGTTTAAGTCATCTCTCACAAAATAAATAATAAGTCATTGATGTGTTTGGAAGGGAAAGAGAAAGTGAAGACTTTTATTTTTTAATAATTAAATTTGAGTAACAAAATTAAATAATAATCAAAATTAAAATTACAATCATATCCTTTAATTTGACTTTTCTCATGAAGACAAATTGTGTAGGGTGTTGGATGCCAACACACCTTTAATTTTTGAGTGAAATCTACACACCTCTCTCTATATATATATTCTTCGCTGGCTAGCTATTTTATATATATATATATATATATATATATATATATATATATATATATATATTTTGTCAAGTAGTCTAGTGACTAGAGCTCACACAATTAAATTGTGGAGAAGTGGAGTGTCCAGTGTTCGAACCCTGACTCCTGCATATAGCATGCAATATCCCTACCAACTGAGTTAAGCTAACAGGGATTGGACGATATATTATTAATACAGATGGTTGACAGTAATTGTAAGATAGTTGACATCTCTATAAGCATTCTCTAACCCTTCAAAGAAAATAAGATAGTTGACATTAATTGTAACAATGTTTTCACTACTATTTCTATTTGTTCTGTGCTTTGTTCTTCCTTTGCTTATGTTCTTCCACAAATATAGAACCAATACAAATTATCCACCTGGTCCTAAAGGCCTTCCAATAATAGGGAATCTTCATCAACTAGACATTTCTAAGCTTTATATTCAACTATCTCAATTCTCAAAATTATATGGTCCTCTATTTTCACTTACACTTGGTTTAAGACAAGCTATTGTTGTTTCTTCAGCTGAAATTGCAAAAGAAGTATTGAAAAACAATGATAATGTTTTTTCCAATAGACCTGTATTATATGGTCAACAAAAATTAAGTTATAATGGGTCAGAAATGGTATTTTCTCAATATAGTGATTTTTGGAGAGAAATAAGAAAAATTTGTGTTGTTCATATTTTTAGTGCCAAACGTGTATCACGTTATTCCTCCATAAGAAAGTTTGAGGTGAAGAAAATGATCAAAAAAATTTCAGGTCATGCTAGTTCTTCAAGTGTTACAAATTTGAGTGAGGTGTTGATTTCTCTATCAAGTACTATAATTTGTAGGATTGCTTTTGGGCGTAGCTATGAGAATGATGGAACTGAGAAAAGTAGATTTCATGAAATGTTGCATGAGTTTCAAGCTTTGCTTGCAGATTTTTTTGTTTGTGATTATATTCCTTTTACGGGTTGGCTTGATAAGCTTAGAGGATTGCATGGTCGTGTTGATAGAAATTTCAAGGAGTTTGATGAATTTTATCAAGAGATTATTGATGCACATTTGGATCCAAATAGAGAACAAATTAAAGATGAAGAAGATATTGTTGATGTTTTACTCCAACTCAAGAAACATCATTTATCTTCAATTGATCTCACTTTCGATCACATCAAGGCTGTCCTCGCGGTATGTTATTTTGACTTTGATTATTTTTTGATGAATTACTTCGTTTAATTTTTTTAGTATACATACCCTACCAATTAATTAAGATTTTTAGTATACCTACAAATGTTTGCTGTCGCTATAGGAATTTTTTTGTAGTGAGATCCCTAATTTTTTTTTTTTGAAGGAAGTGAGATCCCTAATTATAAAACCTCCTTCGGAACATTTATTTGTTTTAAAATATCAAACTGTAATAGATGATTAGATATTATAAGAAAATCTTAAAAAAATAAAATCTTATTTATAAAAAATGTTACAATTTAAGAAGTAGTTATTGTTTAAAAGATTTTTCTACCCCTCAGTTAATGTTTGTTTTTTTAATAATAGTGGATATATTTAATGTTTTACAAATTTTTATAGGAGTATATTTGTAAAAATATTTAAAAAGTTATAAAAATTAATGATTGTGTTGGTTTTAATTTTTTTGTTTTGTTTTTCTTCTTATAATAAAGACTAAAGAGAATACATTGTTGTCTTGGAATTGGAATATGAAAAGGCTTACTGGAATGTATTTATACAATGATAGTTTAGTAGTAGTCAAACACAAATTATACATATCAATTATATTTATATTGATAATTTTTCTTAATATGTTTAAAATGTGTCACGATATATAGGAATTACTATAAAGTTTAGAATATTGAAATATTAAAGCATGATAAACCTAAGTGTTTTAGAGTATTAGTTTTTTAGAAATAAAAATATTAATATGTTAGTCTTAATGTCTTATGATGTGGTTGGAGATAAACACCAACGTTTTCTTTCTTTTTCTTTCTTTTTCGTTGACTTTTTACACAAGAGCTTATTCTCTAGGAAACGTGTAAATAATAAGTTAAGATTAAGAAGCATCGTTATTTTCTAATGCATTACTTGTAAATAATAAGTTGGTCTAGGTTAATAATAACTCATATAGGTATTTATTGGAAAACCCTTACTAATTTTTTAAAAAGATTATGCTAGTAAGTACTAGTAATTACTAAAAACTTGGTTGAATATACACTCAAGGTTGGTGTTCCTTAAATGGTCTTTTATAAAAATTAAAGGATATTCATTAGAATTTTCGTTTTAAAACACCGACGATCAATCTAACAAATTTTTGGTGTTCTTATTTTATCAAACACACGAAAATAATCCTACTATTTTCTTAAATTGCAACAAATACAAAAAATAGAATAAAAAAATTCAATTAAAAAAATAGTTTATAAATCTCGTGATCTGAAAATCCGTACAGACAAAGAGATAATCTGTCGGTATATCCAGCCAATGAAACTTTTTTAAAATGGCTTTGAATCAGTTGGAGTGATCCATATGCCAGGTCCCATTTGGAGATATTTGCACTTACAATTTTTTAAATTTTTTTCAGATCAAGTATTATGAGAGTTTGAATAAATAACATTATTAAGTAGTCACGATGATATTAAGATGAGACGACAATTATATGATAATAGATCGAAAGCTAAATATTGATTGATCGTAAAAAGACAACCAAACAGAAAAATTTGTTAAAAAAAACAGAGAAAACCAAAAAGAAAAATGACAATTATCAGAAATAAATTTGAGTATTTGGCATTCTATGGTTGTCAACATGTCTTAACTTGATACTTTTGGAATGCAACAACATATTTACACTGTGTTTTTCATTCGACCATAAATTGAAATTTTTAAGAGACAATGTGAAACCTTTAACTATTACACAATTGTCACATTAATCATCGTCTAACTTAAGACGAGGAACTTGCAATAGAGGAACGATGTTTTTTTTGTTGTAATCGTTTAAAACATAGAGAATCATTGTTAAGAGCTTTTGGTTGAATCATTGGGTCACTTTTCAACTGGACAAGAGAACTAATTAATAAAAGGTTCATGCACAACAATGTATGTCTCCTAGTTCTATGAATGTTGTGTACGAGAATTGATTTTGCCATCTAGAAAGGCCTAGCCGTGAGAGATATTTTAGTTATGAGAAAAGTGGATTAATGGGGAAGAAGATTAGGTTTTGTTAAATTTAAAGATGTCGCACATGTGGAGGAGCTGGGGAGAAAATTGGAGGATGTGTGGTGGGAGAGTAGAAAGGTGCAAATTAACCGTTTTCGGTTTGCACTACAAGAAAATAGATTTTAGCTACAGTAGAAAACTAAACTCTAAGGAAAAAATGGATGCTAACAACTTTTAGCCTTAGAGAAACATTCAAAATAGTAACAACAATATAAGCCTTGAAGTTAAACACTAGCATCCTATTGACGCTAAAATAGCATTTTTAAAAATGGGCGTTAAAACGGAAGCTAAATGTCTATTTAAAGTGCATCTAAAAGTAAACACTGCATAACGTTCACAATATGTTGATGCTACGTTTAGGGTCAGTAAAATATAATTGCTAAGATCAAATTTGAAATACTAGATTCTGTTAGGATTACCACTGACTTTGTGGAGTGAATATTTCTCAAAGGATTCTTTTCCTTAGAATTTTCCAGGTGTCTACCATACATGATGCCTTGGTGGGTAGTATGGGAGGCTGGACTGGGAATGTTTCGACCACATATCTTAAGTGAGAAGAGAGGGCTTTTTTTTTGGGAATCTATTTTGGTTGTTACTAGAGCTTATCTCAAGTATAACCATCTCTAAAGGGCATAATATTTAGGTGTTAAATCATAACTTTAAAGGGCATTACTCGATTAAGTGAGCTTATGTTATGAATCTTACAAGGGGTATTTATGTGAGGATCGCTCCTCAATAGGGAGGATCTCTCCTTCCTTGAATTTGGAAGTTTGGGCTCCACTCAAGGTCAAGTTGTTCTCATGGTAGCTACTCCTGGACAAAGTTCTAGCCCATGTGAATCTCTTTATTAGGTGTGTCATTATTGACTCTTGGGAGGCCTTATGTGTTTTTTGTATTGGTTCATGTTAATTAACTTCCCATCTTTTTGTTACTTGTCAATTCTTTAACAAGGTGTGGTATCGCGTCCTTAGGTGGTTAAGTTTAGGAGCTTGTTTTACCTCAGAGTTTGAGGTGTTTTTTGTTTATTCATTAGTCTAAGTAGGGGTAAGGATAAGATATGCTTTATGTTTGTTTGACATGTTGTTATGTGCTCTATCTAGAGGTCGCGGAATGATTTCATTTTTTTGGGGTAATATTATTATTGAGCTCCACCTAGTGGATTTGATTAAATTCACCACGTGGAAATTTCTTTTTGGCCATCATCTTGGCCAAGTTTGTTCCTTTATAAAGTAAATTTGGCGCCTCTACTTTGTTGATGACTCTAAAGACTTATGGGCTGGCTAACACAAAATATATGTGGCTGCCTTACATTGATGAGCTTACTTTGTTTTCCTGCTCTCTTTGTTAGTTGGTTCCTTCCGACCAGAGATTATTTTGAAGAGAGTTGTTGGAGATTTTGGTTTTGTGTTGGAGATTGGAGTTGTCGATAATTATCTGAGTGGGTGTTTGTTTGATTTTGTATTGGTGCAAGAATCTCTCTGTGAGTGGTTTTGTGTTGGAGATTGGAGTTTTCTTAAAGAATTTTGGTGCAAGAATGAAGGAGTCATACACTTAGACGATGATATGGCAACCGGAAACAAACTGTATACAACCAGATTATGCATTTATACAACTAGAAAAGGGTTTATAATGATTGTGTGAGAATTTAGGCCATGGGAGTGTAGTTTAAGCTATGGGTTTTGTAGTAAAGTATAAGAAAGGTCAAAGTAGGAGACACCTTGATCGGTGTTCAATATTTAAGAAATGAATCTGGATCTTCAATAAATTCTAGCGATGAGTTAAAGGAATTTATAGATGTTGAAGGTGGTTCCGACGATTTTTCGGATATTGATGTGACAAAAAACTATATATGATTGTGGGTAAAAGGTGGAAAATATAGGGGATAGTCGTGGTTTTGAGGGTTGAAAATGAGGCCATTGGTTGATGGGTCATCCAGACTCTCTCAAATTAAAGGGGTATTTTACGGTAAAAGTTATAACGAAGAGTCAATGGATACTAGAGACATAAAAGTGGGTAGGGAAATGCTTGTGGCGATTTGACATGAAAGTGATGAAGCTTTGGCTAGTGGAGAAACATGAAATGGAGGGTAAAAGTAGGAAGAAATGGGGGAAAAAGCTTCGAATGGAATTAATTTGGAAGTTTTACAACCTAACATCAACATCTCAACAACAATGTTCAGTTGACATTGATTGAGGGGAAATCAAGACCTTTAGTTAATGAATCCCTTATTTCACATGGGGAGATTCAAGTATAAAAGTTCTATAAGCACCAAGAACATTTAGTCTTAAAAAAAAAGGTCGAGATTTCTGTGCATGAATGTCCATTTGTAACGCCCATACTAAACGTATCTAGAAAGTTTTGCATGTGCATTATCTTTTGTACTGGATACATTAAAATTTACAACATAAAGCCTTCGAATGAATAATATATACAACAATACACGTTGGTACGTTTGTCTATACAAAGCTATCTATCCAAAACATAGAAATACAATCTTGAATCCATAAAATATTCTGCAGCGGGTACGAATGAGCACTTGTTGATTATCCACTCGGTCACATGCCTGCTACCTCCTGCTAAACCAACCTGCTGATATGAAACAAAATAGGATTGGGATGAGACATAATGTCTCAGTGAGTTCTACCTAATCCTAGGCTATAGGTAACCTCGGGGAAAACCTAGGGTTACCACTGTTGGAACAAAGGGTGTTTCACAAGTCACCTATTGAGTTTTGACAATAACAAGGTATTAAAAATAATCAATTGGATATGCTAAACAATTTTTTCAAGTGTACAGGATCCACAATCAAAGTACTTTTCATAAAGATTCTGATTGAACAAGTTCAAGAGCAAAAGAATTTTATTTGAAGCTTAGAGCATCTGGAAGAATGAGTCTGAAGAACTGCGTCTGAAGAATGCGTCTGAAGAAACGAGTCTGAAGAAGAGCTCCTGAAGACACGTCATCAGAAGCAAGGTCATCAG
>Ga0228710_1007857_pt1 | contig 15565 bp, 7 predicted proteins | sample MedpolnodulmetaG_FD_177995 | JGI IMG/M metagenome (GOLD analysis project Ga0228710, IMG submission 177995) | Root nodule microbial communities from Medicago polymorpha collected in Santa Monica, California, United States - pink nodules | ecosystem: Host-associated > Plants > Roots > Nodule... | reverse complement strand
TAAAAAATAAAAAAAAAACAAAAAAACCAAAAAAAAAAAAAAAAAAAAAATGCAGCAGTAATGTTGCACAAAATAAATCCAAACATGCAGCCAAGAGACATCAAAATGAACCCAAGAAGATGCTTTAAAGGTCTTTCCAAAATTCATCAACGATCCAAGAACAAAATGAAAGGTAATTAATCAAAGAACTTCCAATAATTCAAAACTGAGCTGGAACCATAAGCCTCACCAAATACCAAATTAAACATAAGCAAAAGAGGTGATGATATTGGAGTGTTTGAACATAAGTGTAGTAGCAGCAAGCCTTGTACTTTCAACTTCAAAGAAAACTTATCACAAACCAACTGTAAGTATTGCATAGGCTTGAGAAACAAACACCAAATTCATATTGAGTGAAGTGACATAAGATTGAATAAGTCTTCAATTGTCACAACATGACAGAAAAACTCAATGTTCTTCAAACAAAACTAAAACTCCAGCCATATGCTCCAAGCAGAAGCAACAACATGGAAGCCACAAAGAAGAGGAATCTTGCTACAAGTTTTCAACTCATATGTGCCAAGCATTAACAACAAAACTATAGGCAAACAATAGGCAAGTCTCATGCTTCAGATATCAAACCAGTCCACACTAAAAAGGCCAACAACAAATGCCAGCGAAGATGCAATGCCAAGAAATATGTAGAATATGCCAACACTAACATATATCTCCAATCTTCACATAAAGAGGATTCAGATGATGATATATTACCTTATAAATGATTTTTATAGGATTAGCCTATCAATTTTACTTTGAGTTGATGTTCTTATTATTATAATCTATTTTGCTCTTGTCTGTCACTAAAATCATCTTATATGGAATTATATTTTTGTTGTCTATCGCTAAAACCACAATAGTGTGTATTTATGTTTGCTGGTGTTTGTCACTAAAACTATGTTCTATTTTTGTTGTTTTCGTTTTCTGCAAACTGTTGATGTACCTACAAAAACTGTGGTCATTTGTTGTAAAATTGTTTCTGTGCTGCGAAAAATATTGTCTTAGCTATAAAATAGTTGTTCTATTTCCAGTTTTGAAATGTGTTTGTATTTTCTGTTTTTGTTATCTATATGTCAAAATCTATTTTTTTTTATCGTTTAATAGCGATGTTTATAAGTGGGTCTATGCAAATGATGTTAAAATAATTTTTACAAGAATTTATGATTTGGTGTAAACAAGTATTTTGGATTCAGTTTAAAATAATTAATCACGATGACTATCACTAGAGTTTGCTATTGTATAGATGTTTTTTCATAAGGGTCTGTGTGTTTTATTAATATTTTTTTCTTTTTTTTCTTGCTATTTAAGTTGATGTCTATTTTTAGTCAGAAAAAAAAAATTGACTTTGTCTAAATGTATGTTTTGGATTGATATCATTTTGAGTGTGGTTTAAAGGAAAAAGTTGAAAATTTGAAGAGTAGTATGATTGTGTATCTTGTGTGCTTCAACAAAAAAAAAATTGTGTCACTACTAAAAAAGCAAAAATTAGTGAGGGATATTTAGTGAGGGAAAACGTGAAATTCCTCTCTAATTTCGTCACTAAATTTTGTGACTAAGGAATTTGTGAGGAATTTCATTTTTTCCGTCACTAATTTCCCTCGCTAATTTTGCTTTTTCTAGTAGTGTGTATCTTGTGCCTTTCATGCATATTTCTTGTTAGATTGTCAATTCTTTTGTGATTGGTGGCTTTGTGGTTTAAAATTTTTATAACACATTGTTGGTTGCAAGTTAGATGTTACTTTTGGAAGCTCCTGGAGCTAATACTAAGTAGAAAATATCTTTTCCGACTCAAATAAATTGTAGGACTTAGATGACTCCGCTCCCATCTTCGAGAGATAGTGTGTCCTTGTTCCACCACCACTCGAACCTTGTCTGCATGTTTTCCCTAGTTGAGAGTGTCTGTTTAGGTACAAGTTCGTGATAATCTTGACCTTAGTTGCGATAAGTCGTGTTATTTTCTGGAGGAGAGTAAGGCAATAGTGTCGAAGACTAATGGAAACTCAGCAAACTTCAAGTGCAAGTTGTAGTGAATCGTAGGATTGTTGGGGTAGGATAATATGTACTGCCATTATGTTGTACGACTAACTAGTCGACATCAGAGTGCGCAGCGAAAACATGATATTTTCTTTTGTCGACATTGATTGTTTATTTTCATTCTTAGATTTTCTTATTTGTTAGCAATTTGAGCGGCTACTTTACATTAACTTTCATCCTTCGAAAATTATTTAAAAATATTTTGGATTGTAATTTTCTTTTATGAAAAAGAAATATGTTGAAAGGTTTTACTGAAGATGTTTTGTTAAATCTATAATCTTTTCTATTTTCTGGTTTTGAAGACAAAACTATTTTATGTGGGTAGAATGTAAGACCTGAACATATTAACATGTATATAAATATTTTATTTACTTCATTTTTTTTTTTCAACGTGATTATTTTATTGATATCCATGATTTTATCTAACTAGGAAATTCTATATTAATCTTGTTGTCTTTCTAGTTTCGAGGACATGGAACTAGTCAAATCATTTGTATTGTGTTATAACAATAGTTATTAGAGATTTTTGTTGCCCACTAATTGTTATGCACTACAGCCGACGTGTGTATATCTGGTTCCATCGCTATATGCCACTTTGTTATCGATAGGTTATTTTGTTCCTAAAATCAAGCCACATTCTCTCACAAGTATTCTTCTTTCCACTAGTTTAAATTGCACGAGTCATTCATTTCCCTCAAATCCATTGCATCAGTTTTGTCACTTATCTGCACAAGTGTATTTTCTCTTCCGCTTTGCCAATCCACACGATGACTTTACTTCTTCCATTTCTATCATTTGTTAATCTTGATACTAAGAAAAATTATGCTATTATCTATCTTTCCATCCCTTACTAAACTCATACCATTTTGAAGAGTCTTCTCCACTTTTAGTATATTCATAGTTTACAATAACTATCCTATCCTAATTCTAGAAAACAACGTGTGATACCCTAGTCTCCACTATATATCTTCAACTCTTAGCTAACTATCATCACCTTGTTAGTTAATATTCTAAATCTCAACTATGCTATTCGTGTAAGCTCTAAGTATGATACTTTCAATAGTTTGTTCCTATATCGACGTCGTTTCCTTTTATTTTTATTTTTATTTTGATTATTCTTCCATTGAAGCTTCAAATATAAATGCTCCTGCAACCTACCTTCAGCGTGAGCCTTTAGGGTTTCTTGCTAGAGTTTGGAAGGAAAAAAAAAATGTTTAAGGTGAGGGTTCTAGTCTTGACCATGATTTAATTGAAAATAATACGTTATGATATTGAATTTGATATGCTTCTTGATTCAATGAACGAGTGCAAGAGATTAATTGTTATTAATAAATATAAGAATTGTTGTTTAATAATTTTTGTTATTGACTTTGAAGAATATGTGAATTTTAAAAAAAAAAAAAAAAAAAATACAATACATTGCATTCATAGACATATAATCATGATATATAATGGTGTCATAAGTGTCAAATGGGCCGATTCTTATTCATGTGCCAATTAACGTGATTCATAAATGGGCCGAATTAAAATATATTTTGCGAATGGGGGCGATTAAAACTATTTTGCCGAATGGGGGCGATTAAAACTATTTTTTGCCAAATTTGCATTTCATGCATATTGAGCTTGTGTTTTGTTCCTATAGTATATTTTAGAGTGATGAATATTTTAAACTACAAAGAAATGTCTTAACACAATTCCTAGATGATGGTTGTATATCCTTATTTGATGTCTTAAGATATGATCTATACTTGATGTTTTGCTTGAAGCGTGTACGCGGCGAAACAAATTTGGGTTTTCCTAAATTGTAATTTAAAATAGTTTTGAAGTTTATTAGTTTCGTAGTTAATTCAACTTAAAATGTTAAGTATGTAATTAAATTAGTTTAACTATTTTTGTTAAGCTCTAAGTGAAGAATTTATTATGCTTAACCATCGTAAAAATGTTATTTTTCTAAAAGAAAGAAGAAATAAACGTAATATGTTATTAAAATTCAGGGCGTTACAAATATCATCTATCAAGGCTAGCACAATTGTGCGTCCACAAAATCCAAAATCAGTAGTGTAAAATCAACGTAAAAATTCTCCAACAAACACCAACACCGTGTACAACAAAGCATGGTAACTTCACCAACGATCCAGGACTAAAACGAAAGGCAAACAATCAAAAACAGAATTGTACTCTGCCTGCAACTTATATATCTTCTTGAGCCATACTAGGGCAGCAGAAGCATAACCTCATCAATACTCAATAATTCAAAAACCAAGAACCTTTAAACTATCTAGATGACAAAGTCAGCAACTAAATCATGGAACTCTAGACACCAAAACATCAGCAACCATACTTTAAATAAATCGCAAAACTCAAGAAATTTATGTTAAGAAGAACTTTTTTATCTTTCTCTAACACTAATATATGATATCATAAGATGCATCATGCATCAAATATTAATATGCCACTAATCAAAAGTATAGTAAGCAATATCTCACACTAGTAGAGCTAATTCTGATCAATCTCACAACAATTAGGAGTAAAAAGTTGATCAAGAACTTCACTCTAATTGATCAGCAACATAGCCAACAATGAAACCTTCAGTGAGTGCATTATGAGCAGAGAAATCCCAATTCAATAGTAGCAAGAATACCATACCAGAAGCGAAATCACAGAACAAAATCAAATTGAACTTGAAACGCACTCATCGAAATCGAATTGGAATCGTGAACCCTAGGATTTGAGGAAAATTGCAGTAACGAACGATTTCGATCAAGAGACTCAAATCGAAGGAGAAATTCAATCAGAAAATGGAAATTGAAAACACATAACCTAAAATTTGGGATTAAGAACATGCGAGAACAAAACTGTGAGGAAATCGATTGAGTAAGAAAATAAAAATGAAGGAGGACACAGAAATAAGAAGGGAAGAAAAAAAAACGAAGGAAGATGAAATAACAAAAAGAGAAACAGAAGATGAGAAATAATTTTCTCAGGAAAATGCAGCAGCGGAAAATAAAACTTTAAGGTGTATTCCAAATTTGCTCTGATACTAGGTTAGGAAACATGATATTTATGGATGAAGGAGAGAAAAGTTATGAAACTATTATATTGATAGAACAGAGTGATATTACAAAGGAGTGAATTGTCCCACTAATGGAGTGGTTACAACTATATATAGTGCTATAAGACTAATGCTACTTGTAACTAAACCATATCTCTAAGAGAAATGCTAGCAACACTCCCTCTAGCACTCATTCATTTATTGGATGAAATCATTGTATGTCCCACCACTTTGTTGGGGTTCAATTTTCAAAGTGTAAACCCCACAATGATTTAAACCAATAAGAAAGTGAGTATTAGAGAGAGTATTCAAAAGCATTACTCATATCTCTAATAGATACCGACTATCTACTTTATATCTAATCCTAAGGTACATTTGCTGACCCTAAACCTAATCCCATTCAGCGCCCTAATTTGCCAACCCTGAGCAGGAAACTAAATTGCCACACTTAAAAAGCCAATTTGAAATTCAAATTTGTAATTGCATATTACAAGGAGCACACAAACTAACTATCGGTATTCCAATAGCATTAGTTGTTTGCTTAAATCCCAATGAGTTGTTGTATCATACCGATAGTTAGTACATTTCCTCAAAGATTCATTCCCACTTTCTCTCACTAGCAGCAGATTTCTTTTTCCTTATACCTTCTTCTCTCTTCATTTATTTTCTTCTTCCTCTTTCATTGTTTCTTCTTCTCCTTCTTCTTTCAAACACCTCTCTTCATATGCATAAACATAGAATTCATCTTCCACTACCAATATCTTCTTTCACTATGGTGTTATTCATTCTCCTTCCTTTTTCATCTGTCTTTTCGGTTCATCCATAATACGAGATCAATCTACCGCACCAGATTTTTTTTTATGAGTAAGTGGTTTTCTCTCATTTCCCTCATATTTCTCCATTATATCGATAAACACTGCATTTTATTTATTACCTAATCGGTTTTCCTTCAAATCCGAGATTAATAATATTAAAGATTAATTTGATTTATTTTCATGATAATCTTATGTTGATCTTGCTGTTGTTAATCTTATTGGTTTTTTGAATTTTTTTAGGGACAACTTTTCTTGATCACCGTACACTGCGTTTTCGTGGTAATTTTCTATGCTAACATTATAGTTTTCAGTTTTTTTGTTATATTTTTTAATTCGAAACTCAATTTTTGAGTTGTAAAATTATCCTGATTTACTGTAGAAATTTTGTTGCTACCAAACAAGTCTTTCTATATTTTATTATATGTTTATCTTTTTTCTTTTTGCTTAATCTGCTTTCTCTAATTAACCTATTTATTTAATTAATTTTTAGTTTATTAATATTTGCCACAAGTGTACAAATGATAAGGTGGGTCATTAAACTATACATATGATAAGGTGGGTCAATTCCCAAAAGCTAAGTTGAAGAATTTTTGTTTTGGTATGTTTTTTCATATTATCGGTTGATTGTCAAGAAGCTTGCAGAATTGACAACTTACATTAGTAACATGTTATTTGCATAATCATGTAGAATTTCATCATGCAGAATCTCATCATGGCCTATTCCGATTACATATAATTTACATGTGTGTAACAGTGGAAGAACTGTATAATATGCAAAAACAAACGGCTATATCCGATATCAATGAGAGTCAAAACATGCAGCTAAAGTGCAAGGAGAATGGTGAAGACTGGCAAATCAAAATGTATGTGCTGCTTTATTTTATAAGCATGTACTAAAATGTTATCTCTATAATGGTATTTTATTTTTGAACGGAAATACACCCATCACATATAATAGTACTCTATTGAGTTGATTGGTAGGAAGAGGAGCAATATTCAAATAGAATAATTTAAATCAATTAATATCTAATCAATTCAATGTTGCTGATAGATGAAGTCGGCGTTTGCATTGATAGTACTTCGAATGCTGTGTTTAAATTTTTTTTTCTGAAATGTGTAGACACACTAAACTTAAATTATTGTTGTATTTAAAGTTTTGACATTTTAATATTATGTTGTGAATCTATGTTATCATTTTGCTTTTGTCTACTATTTTTACTTTGTACGCACGGGTGAAAAGTCAGTTAATCTATAATATGAGATGAGATAAGTGCTAACTAGTAGAACAAGTATTAATTTGGGAAAAGAACTAGGAAAACTTTGTTAATAGTTTCAAAAGAGATACCGATTATTGAGAGAACGAATACAAATTTATTCAAGAAAAAAGATTTGGGATATCAAAGTTACAAGTGAGGTCTTGACCCTAACAATGAATTCCTAATGGAGTGAATGAGTTAGTTATTAAAATTAAATTTTTTTTTTTGACAAATTAAAATCAAAATTTATTGTGAATGCATCTATTCTTTATTTCATTCATTTACTAGAGATTATTGCTGTAAGCTTGTGAATTGTTGACCGAGTGAAGTTTCTCTTCTTAAAGGCGTATATTGTTGTGAACATATCTTAAGAAAACAAAAATTCTAGTATTTTATTATTTTTTCTCTTTTTCAATTTTTGCCCCTACCTATCATAAAAAGCTAGAAATTTAACAAATAGAAAAATAATTTTTATTTTACCTTATCGATTGAGCGAGGTAAAGGGGTAAAAATGACAAATGGGTAATCTATAAGTGCAAAAATATATTAAACAAAGGATATGGTTCTTACAAATAAAATTCTACTTGTTGCAAGTTTATGAGAAAAATATGACTAAAATTATCAAGTTTGTTCATGTGATGATCCTCTTTATTTTGTTAATTTTTGTTATAACTAACGTTAATGGTAAACCAATTTATGTTTTTTTTTTTTAAACTTTATTGTTTATCTTATACAAAATCTTTCACCCCTTTAAATAATATTTGTCTCTTCTTGTTTTATATCACAGGAAAGTGGCCAGGTTGCAAGAAAGCTATTGATTGTCCAAAAAACTTTTGCATTCGTCCTTTAAAAGCAAAATGCATGATGTTCACTTGTTTTTGTGTTCGTTGAAGTTTTAGTTTAGTGTTAAAAGTTTGACATTGTAATGTTAGAGGACAAAATCTATTTCATGTTGTCAAAAAAAATTATTTCATGTTATTGATGATGAAAGTAATCAAAGTAGTAACAATTTTGATAAATTATATTTTGCTTCTAAGCTTGCAAATTTATTTGCATGTCATAATGTTATTACTTTTAAAATTCGTCTACACTTTAATTTGCAGACTTAGAGAGTTAATGAATAAATAGTTTTTAATCAATAATTAAATTATTAATATTAATAAAAGTCACAATTATAATAAAAAAAATTATTGGCATAGAGTACTCTTTTTTTTTAAAAGGCTAAAAAAATGTATTAAAAAATAAAATAAGTCCCTCTAACACAAGGTGTACTATAGGAAACTTAAAAGTTCAAGAATTGCATCATACAATCCAAGATACTACTGTAACACCCCAAACCCCATATGCAATAAATCATGCAAATATATCAATTATTTGGAAGAGTTTAGATGTTACACCTTCATTTTCTCAAAAGCAATAAGATATCAATCATGTACGCCGTCTACCCATTCATACAAATAGGCAAACGGTCAACCAAACGACCACTGAGGGTTAGGTAATATTCCACATAATATGGCAGGAAGCTTCATTCAAGGATTTCAAGTATAGCACATATACATACTTATCATTCCTAGAATATTAACTTCATTTGAATATTATCATACTTCATTCATAGCATATCAAGCATATTCATTTTCAAGATCAAGTAAATAAACTCTTAATCAAGTCATCCAACAATGAAACATTACATCAACATTATTTCTCAAGTATACTAGCATAACCAAGCAACATATACAAGTCCACAATTCCACAGTCACAACATTCACCAAATTTCACCAATGCACCTAATCACCAAATCACATAGTCAAGTATGACACATTTTTACCAATCTCAAGTGCATGCAATGTTTCAGACACTTCTACATGTATGTGGTACCAAGTTTTGATTTCGGAGGTAATCTTACCGAGTTATCCACTGACGTAACAATCACCACCAATTACGTTCTTCACCAACTAATGTAATAATCACCACCAATTATGTTCTTCACCAAAAGACTCAACATGACTATGAATGCATGGACTTTCAAGTAAAGACTCGACAGTGTACAATTTATCAACTCTATATTATACAATTTACACCATCATATAATATCTTCACCAAAATTCACCATTTCATTATCAAACACTTACATCCATACAATCAACAAGTCATAATCACAACAAATAGAGTCATCATCATCAACAATTATCACCAAAAGGAAACAACTTTATTTCACAATGCACAATTCGCATAATAGATGAACAATCATCCACATCATGATAGCCAACATATCAAACACCCATCAAACATTGGTTCATTCTTATTTCATCATATTATCATGCATACAAATCCATTTGCAAGTTATTCGATCACAAAACCTCATTTTGACAAAGTTCGTATATTTTCACAAAATCGTCTATTTTTCAATTTTTCTCAACAAAAGTAGGATACTATGCTCTTAATTATCCACAAAACATTCATACATCTCATCTAACACCTTAGCAATTCAATCATAGCATTTTCGTTTCACAAAGTTCATTCGTTTCTCAAAATTCTCAAAGTTCGTCTCATTTTCCTCATGTTTTGAAATCAATTTCTTTTCTCAAAATAAGCTATGTTAATTTAATCATTAACTCAATTACACTCTAATCAATTAGGTTTAGGTATTTGGAACACCTAGGGTTGCATTTGGAACCTTAAAAGTGCAAGAAATCGTTGTTCCGGACCAAACATGCACGTTTTACCTGGCAAAAATGCACGACCACAGTAAGAAACGCACGGTCCGTGCATTTTTGGTCCCAGACCTTGTGTTTTGCCCTGAATGCAAAATAACATGTTTTCGTATTTTTCGCGCGTAAGGAAAATCCAATTTTCGATCCGTTTTCGATTCCGCTTTCACCATGGTGGTCCTATGCGAAGCAAGCTATAATTGATGGTTTTTGTGTGGCGGGCTTACAGATCAGAGATACATTTACATTGTTTTCTTCACTCTTCATGGATACAGACTATTAATCTATATGAGATGAGATGAGATGAGATAAGTAGTAGAACAAGGTATTAATTTGGTAAAAGAACTAGTAAAACCTTGTTAATAGTTTCAAAAGAGATGCCAATTATTGACGGAACAAATAAAAATTGAGTAAATTGTCACTTTTGTCCCTTACTCTACACCTCGCTGTCACAAAGGCCTCTGACACTTGTCAGAAGAAATTGATTTTGAACAAAAGAAGGAATTAGATGAGATTTAGAGATTTGAGATTTAAGGATTTCAGGATTAAATTCGGGATTTAGGGATATTGATTTTCGGTTCAGGGACTAAAGTGACCATTTTCTACTTTCACTTTTAGTTCATGTGACACCTCATGCACGCCACCTCATCAGTTAGTAGAAGTTTTTAACGTCAGGGACTAAACTGATAACGAAAGTACACATTCATAAACTATTTTGTATTTAATCCTGAATCATGAACCTTTGTGACAGCAAAGTGCAGAATCAAGGACCTTTGTTCAAGAAAAAGGATTTGGGATATCAAAGTTACAAGTGAAGTCATGACCCTAACAATTCTCAAAGTTGAATTCCTAATGGAATGAATGAGTCAGTTATGAACATCATTCATTTACTGGGAATGCATCTATTCTTTATCTCATTCATTTATTAGAGATTTTTTTTTATCTCATTCATTTATTAGATGTTATTGTTACCGAGTGAAGCATCTCTTTTGTTTTTAGGGACCGAGTGAAGCATCTCTTCTCAAAGGCATATCTTGTTGTGAACTTATCTTAAGAAAACTTTGTATTTTATTATTTTTATTTTTGCACTTTTTCAATTTTCCCCCTGCCTATCATAAAAGGCTAGAAATTTAACAGATAGAAAAATAATGGATGTTTTACCTTGTCGATTGAGCGAGGTAAAGGGGCAAACATGACAAATGTATAATCTATTAAGTACAAAAATTTATTAAGCAAATAGACAAAGCATGTGATTCTTACAACATAAGATATAAATAAAATTCTATTTGTTGCAAGTTTAGGAGAAAAATATGACTAAAACTATTAAGTTTGTTCATGTGATGATCCTCTTTATTTTGTTATTTTTTGTTGTAACTAACGTTAATGGTAAACCTAATTATGTTTTTTTTTAAACTTTATTGTTTATCCTATACAAAATCTTTAACCCGTTTAAGTAATATTTGTTTCTTCTTGTTTTATATCACAGGTATGTGGCCAAGTTGCAAGGAAGCTGTTGATTGTGGAGAAAACTTTTGTATTAGTAGGTTTAGAGTAAAATGTTGGAGGTTCAAATGTTTTTGTATTCTGTGATAAGAGTTTGCCATTATAACCTTAGGGTTCGTTTGGTGTGCATGATAGGATAGAGATATGATAGGATTAGAAGTTGGATAATAATAGGATATGATAGTGATAGGATATATACACTTATTCTATCATGTGTTTGGCGCACACATGATAAAAAAGATGATAGCAATATCTTATTCTATCTTGTGTTTGGTTCACGTGATATGATAATATAGGGTGTGGATCCTCTTCTACTGCTCCTTCATTGAGAAATTAAGCTAAAAATAATAATTAAAAGAAAAAGATTAAACCCATTTGTTTTGTACCACCGACAAGCTATTATGCACTTTATCTCTTTCCTCATGCAAGGTGGTTTTCACGGTAATCTTAGATTTAATTATTTAACTTCCCCATCCCAAAATCAAATCAACCATGGAACTTATATAAAATTATATATTAGAATAACCATGATTTCATTTATAAAAGTTATGAACATAGCAGATTAAGAAGCAAAAGATAAAAATTCGATTGGAATAGAAACAAAATTGAAACACAAAGCATAAAAAAATAAGAAGCCTGAAGAATTGAAAATCTATTGAATTGAATAGAAACAAGAAAATGAAACAAGAAACACGGTTGGAATTGAAAATCAATTGGAGAGAATCGGAAGAAAAAAAATTAAAAAGAAAAAACCTAATGAAAGGGTAGAGGCAAGCTAAAATTAGGAGCAAGAAAGAACCGAACCAAGATTTTGGAATATAATTGTTGGAGTGGGTGGGGTGGGAGTCGAAGAACGTCTCTGAGAAAAAGAAGAAGCGCGTATGATAAGTCTAAGCTATCAGGTTGTTAACCCACCAAAAACTAAGGATTAAAATTACAAAGAAACAATAGGATAGGATAAGTAATATGTTTATTTTATCCTTTCCTACCGATGCACCAAACAACAGATTTAAGTAGGATATGATAGTGTTATCATATCCTGTCTTCGTATCCTGCGCACCAAACGGGCCGTTAACGGACAAAATCTATATCATATGTTATTGATGATGAAAGCAATCAAAATAGTAATAATTTTGATAAATTATATTTTGCTTTTAAGCCTACAATTTATTTGCAAGTCATAATGTTATTCGTTTAATAATTTGTCTACTCTTTAATTTACACTTGGTTGGCCTTTGAACTTCTTTTACGGACTTAGAAAGTTAATGAATAGAAGTTTCTATTGTGTACTTGGTTGTTAATCAATAATTAAACTATTAATATTAAAAAAAGTCACAAATATAATAAAATAAATAAAAAATTATTGACATTAGCGAAAAGACGGGCATGTCTTTCCACTCTTTTTATTGCGTTAACATTTGAAAATTATGAATGATGTTTTTTTTTGTGAAATTTTGATTTTTATTAAAACTAAAAATATAAATGTTTGTTGCTTTTAAGTTATAACATATCAAACTAACCATGATTATCTATTTCAATGACATCAACAATATAACAAAAAAATATAATCTAAATTCTTTTTTTAATGACACTATCAACAATCTTTATTTTAGAAAAAAGTTGTTTAATGGTATAATTGGAATAATCAAAAAGTAAGTATAAATATACTCATCTAGTTTGCTACACTAGACATATATATATCCATATCGTGTTTGTTACATTTTCTTTAATATTTAAATTTATTCTTATCTATTTGTTACATGTGTTATTTGTATAAAAAATTGAGGGCATTTTTGGAAAGAGAAAAAGTCAATCCAAAAGACCTGAAAGGAGTTATTTTCTTTATATATAGTAGGGTTAAATATATTTTTGGTCCCAATAAATATATCAATTTTTCGTTTTAGTCCCTCTAAAATTTTCCTTCAACTTTTAGTCCCTATAATTTTTTCAATCACTATTTTTGGTCCCTATTGTTAAGTTATCTTTTGTATTTTTTAATAAAATTATGCAGAAATGTGTAGAATATTGTAAAAAAAAATATAAAAAAAGATTTTTTTAACAAAACACAAATTAAATATGAATTTTTAACTATAAAAAATATAAAAATTCATATTCATGTTTTGTTAAAAAATTCTAATTTTTTTTGAAGAGATTCTTATAATATTTTGAATTTTTCGGCAAAGTTTTATTCAAAAATATAAATTTGACATATGAGTTTACTTTAAAGGAGGGATCAAAAATGAAGATGAAATTTTTTTGAAAGACTAAAAGTTGAAGAAATTTTTTAAAGAGACTAAAACCAAAAGTTGACATATTTATAGGAATCAAAACATATTTAACCCTATATAGTATAAATATAGTACTCCATTATTGTTACTGGTTTAGAGTTGCATGCAATACAAGCTACAGTTAATGCGAATAATATACCAAATTAACATGATGATAAACAAAACAATGAATCATATACTCATATATAGCACTATTAAAACATAGGGTTAATTTGCTAAAAATATAGGGTTAACAGTGATTTACCTGTAATATAGGTCATTTTTTGTTTTCCTCTCTGTAAAATTTTTTGTTTAGATTTCATCCTTATAAAATAAAGATTTTTCAAAATAACCCCTGACTCGTCTGAATGTACATATTCACTGATGTGGCACATGACTAGATATATAATTAAGTTTTTCATTTTTTTAACTGTTCCACATATGTAATTAGTTGTAGGGTTGACAATGAACCGAACCAACTCGATTAAAGTTTGTAATTCGATTCGACAATTGATTCGCCGAACTTGGTTCATGAACCAAATGAGCCGAACTTGAGCTGAAAATTAAGTCCGTCAACTAATTGAGTTGGGCTTGAGCTATATGTAGTTCGATTCGTTTGGTTCACGAGATGACTCGATTATATATATAACACTTAATTATTTTTAAATTTATATATAATTGATTTTACACAATTAGATAGTTGATTATATATGTAATACTTTAAAAACTAAGACGAACACTTAGCAATATTAGGATAAAAATGAGCTACTTTAAAATTGATAGACAACGCCATGGACAATGTTGTTGTAGTTTTTATGGATTTCAAAACTAAAATAGTTTCGCATTGGATTATGCTTGAAAAATGGAGGATGTGACATGTGACATAAGAAGGAAAAATTAGATTTGGTGGTTGCATACTAGTGTTAATTACTATGTGTAATAATAGCTAAATTCTTTGACTTTTGAGTTACGTGGTAGAAGTGACTTTACTCATTTCCTTACCTAACGTTATGTGTTTTGAACAAACGAATTGAACCTAATGAGCTGAACCAAACTGTTCGTGAACTTTAAACGAGACGAACTTGAGCTGCAAAAAAGTTTGTGTCAAACTCGAACCGAGTCAATTCTTAATGAGTCGAGTCGAACTCAGACAGGTTCAATTCGACTCGACTGATTTCCAGTCCTAATTAGTTGACACCTAATTATATAATTTTAAAAAAAAACATGAAAACTCAAAAGCAATGTCTCAATCTTCTTCTCTGTCGCACAACATCATTTTCTTCTTCTTCATTTTTGTTTTTCCCTTCTTCTTTCTTCTATCTTTTGGTTCCTTCTCTTCTCTTATTTCCTTAATCCCTTCTCTTCTCTTTTCTCACTTTCCTCCATGTCATAAATTTATCAAATCAAAGAAAAATCCCAAATCCCAATTTCCCCAACCCACATCTCAAAATTATGTCATGCAACACAAAAGCCATAAATTTATCGCTTGAAAATTGGGTTTTGTTCATGATTGTTTTTTTTTTTAGGAATTGATGAATTCACGGATTCGGATTTGAAGGATTTTTTCATTTCATTTTAACAATCAACCCCAAATTCCATTTGTTCCATCATCAAAACAATGGGTTTTTCTGGTGAATGATTTGAAGGATTTCTTGTTTGGGTTTTTCCGGTGAATGTATTGGAAAGGCAAAAGCATTCTCATTGATAAATTGCATGAAATGAAAATACATAGGCTGGTTGTTTATATAGCATAAACACAGTTGACAAAACTAGTTCAAATATGCCAAATTAACTATGTAATAAAACTATTAATGACAAAAATAACTCTAACAAAAAACTATTAACTTGCTAGTAAAAACCAGTTGACTTCTAACTGTATAGCTGTGAGTTAATC
>Ga0228710_1007855_pt1 | contig 15567 bp, 11 predicted proteins | sample MedpolnodulmetaG_FD_177995 | JGI IMG/M metagenome (GOLD analysis project Ga0228710, IMG submission 177995) | Root nodule microbial communities from Medicago polymorpha collected in Santa Monica, California, United States - pink nodules | ecosystem: Host-associated > Plants > Roots > Nodule... | reverse complement strand
CAAGAGCAAAATGTCATAAAAAAGAATAGTTTCCAACTAAGTTGGAACCATACTCTTATTTGTTGTCGATTGCTCATATATATTATTAAAATAAGGGGGGAAATTACAACAAAACTGGGGGGACATAAAACCTGACCCAGCTAACAACCCTAACGGGCAAAATCAAAACAATAAAAAGAAAAAGAAAAAAGATCCACAAACTGGATCCAACCCTAAAAAATAAAACGTAAAAAATACGAGACACATATTTGTCATTGCGGCAAAAAGAAAAACACGGACATATTTGTAAAAACACGAGATAAATAAATTTCATTGATAAATAAAAAATAATATATTTTTTCAATTGAAAATTAATAGTCTATCACCCGTGCATTGCACAAGTTAACACACTAATTAATATCAAGACATTGTGAATGGATATATTAAAGCGGTAAACCTTGATAAATAAGTTATTTTTATTGTAGTCGTGAGCTTAGTTCAGTTGGTAGAGACATTACATAATATATGCAAAAAAAAAAATTATTTTGATTACTCATTGGGACACAAAAGAAAAACAACAAACAATAAGACAAATGGGTTGTTCTTTTAACAAGCCATTGAATCATTAAAAATGGTAAATATTTATACATTGGATATGCCTATACTTGGCTGCAAGAAGAAAAGAAGTGAAGAGAAAAATTGTTCATTTCATGTAATGTTCGGTATTCTTAGAGAAAAATGGTAGATAAAAAAGCACGTTTCTTAATGGAGAAGAGAGAACTATTAGAGAACTATTATCATCCTTAAAATGACTAGAAATAATACTAATCCAATAACAAAAATTTGGTTGGCTGAAAGATTTGTCTTTACAATTGTACGATGAAGATAGATAGTGTAAAGAATTCTTACATTAGACATGGTTGACATAACATTGGTCTAGTTTGACGGAAATCACTGAGTTTAGGTTTAATTGCTAAAGACTAAACTAATATCCAACAAGAACGTTAGTACAAATTCCATCATACATGTGAGAATATCATACGTGATAATGATATTCATGATAATCTATTAAGTATATTTGCAAGCGTTGTTTAAAGCTTGAGGCAAATGTCTTGGCCTTCATTAAGGCACCAATGTACAACTGCTATGCTTGCTTTAGGTATTTAGTTTTTATTATTTTCCTCAATTTGTTATTTGATTAGTATTATTTCTAGTCATTTTAAGGATGATAATAGATCTCTCTTCTTCTTTCAAAAAAATATATAAATAGTTCTTTCTTCTCCATTAAGAAACATGCTTTTTTATCTCCCATTTTTCTCTAAGAATACCGAACATTACATGAAATGTACATATTAGAATTCCTTAAAATATTCAATTAATTTTTATCAATTATATTTTTATTATTAAAAGATACTTGTTTATGTGTGTGTCAAAGCACTATTTATTTCGTCTTATGTCCATATTAGAACTCCTCGTAACTTATTTGACTTTAAAAACATGTTATATTTTATTTTTGAAAAAGGTTGTCACGTGCACTAGACAATATTTCATATAGGATGTCAATGGGTACCCATGGGTACAGATAGTATGATACCCGTGCCCGTCCCGTTAGATAAATATCATACCCGTGTCCGTCCCGTACCCTCGTGGGTACCCACTATGCGGGTACCCGTGGGTATTGAAGTATCCATGGGTACCCATGAATTTTTGAAATTTTTTTTTTGTACAAATAATAACTTTTTTTTAATTGCCAAAAAACTTCAACTTTTAAACATACATACATAATTCATTCAAAATTTCATAAATCATACATAATCCATAGAAAATTCACGATTCTAACATAATCTATAAGATATGTTTTATGATGTGAATGAAGTGGAAACCGTGAACTTAATAAGGTGAATTAAAAAAATTAAAAATAAACATAGGTTATTAATGAGGAATCTTAAGTGGGCGGTAAAATTTTCTTCAATAAGGTAACAACTTTAAGTAATAAGATAAGATATATAAGGATATTTTAGTAATTTACTTAATTTATTATCGGTATGGGTACCCGTGAGTATAGATACAATCAAATCTGTGTCCGTATCCATATAATAATGGATAGTCAAATACCCATTTATTATATCTGTGAATACCCGTTTATCTACTCGCCCCGTGCCCGTGACGGATTTTACCCACAGGTACCCGTGGGGCATGGGTATTTTTGCCACCCTAATTCCAGAGTGGATGAGTAGACAAAGCCATTTGTTGAATTTCTTCCCATCATTATCGAAATATTCAAATTTGTTAACTCATTCAATGAGCTGAAGAAAAAAAAAATCAGACAATAAAGATCAATTTGATTGACTGAAAAAGAAGCAAACGAATAATAAATATGAATAACGAGGAAGAAAATTTATATGAGACTTGTCTTTTGTCTCTTTCCAGCATGTCACAAGCAAGTGTGAGTATTGAGTGCGATCGAAACCGAACCAGACACATGAATTGGGGAAGAAAAAGAAAGGGGACAACAAAAAAAAGTTTGAGACATCATCAGTTTAGGGTTTCGCTTTTTGATAATTACAGGATTAATTAAAGCCATTTGACAAACTGGAACAATACTCCTAGACGAGTCATTTCAAGGACCAATACTGTGCATACAAAACAAAAGGTTCAATGTTACGAGTAGAGACCTCGCAGGAAAGTTGTTGAATTTAGTCATAAGATTGTCACTATGTATGAAATGATCAATTGACCAATGCTTGAGGGCAAAGAGTGTCGAAAGTAACAACGAGTCAATCGTTCGGTACCACAAATAAAACTTTAGATTTTTATCCAAAATCTTAAGTGTGTCACATGATGTAACACATATACCTCTTAGGATATACAAGACGGGGTACTACTTGCATCTCATACTATACTATTCAACTGATTGTTCTTTCATAGTTGACGTGGGATTAATCGTTCACAATTAAAACTAACGCACACCGGTGGTTAATAATTAATAAATATCACAAGATATCACAACTTATTAACAATTCACTCAACAAAATTAACCACAATTTTAAACATTATTATTTTCACCAAATAACTTCAAATTTTGAGATTATCAATAATTCATAATATGCTTTTATAACACAGCCATAAATGTGAATGTGGCGAATATTGCAGAAGTGATTGATAGGGTTAATCTTTTTTTTTTTGTTACATTTGATAGGACTATTTTTTTCTTTGGGTTACATTTGATAGGATTAATCTTATATCAAGGTCTTTGTTAATTGATAGAGAAGGGGAAAAAATAAGAATATTGTTTACTCTAATTGGTGGGTTAATCCACATTCTTGTATTAAATGTATTTGAACTGAGTTATTGTATTGGATTTGAGTATCCATTATACTCAAGTTGATGAAACACCCTTGCTTATTAATAAAAAAAAACAAGAGTTTGGTATACATGAAATCATTTAGGTACGTGTGTTTGTCTAACTACTTATGTTGTTGCTTTCATGAAGGAAAAAAAAAATGTTTTTGAGATTATGTTGTTGCTTTCATGAAGAAAAAAAAAATTGTTTTTGAGATGATTGATTCATGTGTTTATTACTCTAATAGATTAGGTTTAGTGGAAGAAGTTAAACTACTGCAGCATGGAAAATATAGATTCAAAATTTGGCGAGAGACATGTCCATGACTCAATGTCCTACAGTGTCTTGAATAAGATTATTTTTCGACAAAAGAAATCTATGAAAAAAAGTGTGACCGATACAAGTTGGAGTTTACCTGTCTATTAAGTTTTCAAGCTAATTTATTTAGTAAACTTTTATAAATACCTCAGATAATTAGAATTCAAACATTGATTCGTCACGTTGAGAAGTTTAGTCACTTGCACTGGAATCAGCCCTTGTTGATTGCATTCCTTTATTTTTATTTATACAACATACTTCTATGTTATGTGGGTTAATAGCAAATTTTGTCCCAATAATACGAGTCCAATTAAGAATAGAATTATGCTCTTCTCCCAACACAAAACACTCGCGTCCAACTGAAATTACCAACTTACCCCTACGTTACTTAAGTCACACAGAGTTACTGTTTTTGTACAAAACCTATCAGTCCATACTCCAACCACCATTTTCTTTCCCTCCGCCTTCAAAAACCCAGAGTGCGAAATTTTGGGTCAAAATCTTCATTCCAAATCATTGCAAATCGTCAGGAAGCAAGTTTCTGCACTCATCAAGCATCAAATATCAGGTAATGTATCATTTAAACTCATCTCATTTTGCTGATTTTTGGTACTGGTTCGTCTGGATTTTGTAGGACATTAGGGCTCATCGCAAGTTAACTTGCGCAAGAGTTAAAGGTTGCGTGGCTTAAGTCACGCAGGAGTTAAGTGTTGCGTGGCTTAAGTCACGCTACTGTAGACCACTTTTTTGAATTTTTTGCGCCACTTTTGTTCTTTGTTAGCTTGTTCCACAAGTAATTTATTTATTTTTTCGTTGTTATTTTTTTTTATTCAATAGACATAGAGTTAAATGGTTGACAATGTGGCGGGTGATGACGTTGAACCGAAATCGGTCAAAATTGAAGCTTCCGGCGATGTCAAACCAACCGTTAATGTGAAACCGTTTAAAGTCAAAATTCTCTTTCAAGCTAACATTGGTAAAATTGAAGAACCTAAACCAGTACCTATCGGTGTTGTTTGTAAAGTTCACGACTTTTACAACAAATCCAAGATGGAGAGAGCGAGACGAGTTACTTGATTGGGTTCGTCGACAGGGGGCAAGGGCCGGATTTACTATTTGTATAGATAAATCAAGTTTAAAAAGGCCATAATTGACGATGCAATGTGAAAGGAGTGGGATATACAAGCCACCTAAGACGAGGAAGAAACCAAACCTTGGAGGCATCAACTCAAGAAAATGTCAATGTCCGTTTAGGTTGAAAGCTTTTCTTTGATAATGATACAAATGATTGGTGGATTGCAATGCTCTGTGAAATGCACAACCATGACTTGGAGGAAAAGTTACAAGGCCACCTTCTTGCGGGTAGACTTAATGCGGAGGAGAAGAAAAAAGTTATCAACATGACAAAGAGCTTGACGGTGCCTCGGAATATTCTCACCAATTTGAATCAAAATAACAAATAAAGTGTGACAACTATCAAGCAAGTGTACAGTGTGCAAACAAGATGGCGCAAGGGGCAAAGAGGTGACATGACGGAGTTGCAATACTTGATTTCGAAGTTGGTGGAGCATCAATACGTCTATTACACAAGATGCAATAGTGAGGAACCCACTCTTGAAGACATATTTTTTGCTCATCCGGAGTCAATTAAATTGCTCAACACTTTTCCGACCGTTTTGGTCATGGACTCCACTTACAAAACCAACAACCACTGAATGTCGTTATTTGAGATAGTTGGTTGCACCTCTACCAAAATGACGTATTCCGTTGGTTTTGCCTTTCTTCACTTTGAACAAGAGGATAATTTTACTTGGGCACTTAATATGGTGAAAGGTCTTTTGTCCTTAGAAGACAACATGCCTAAGGTGATTGTCACCGACAGGGATGGTGCTTTGATGAATGTAGTTGCCACAACTTTCCTTGAAACATACACTATGCTTTGTTTTTTTCATATTGGGAAGAATGTAAGGGCTAAGTGCATCACGGATTGTAGAGTTAAACCAAAGCCTTCCAAGGATGCAAAAGTTGACAAGAAACAAGTAAAGAAGGACAAGGAGAAGAATAGAGATGTTGTTGAGAAAATCGTGAGCGCTTGGAAAGAGTTGGTTGAATCTCCTACGGAGGAATCATATGCAAGTGCTTTATTGAAATTCAAAGACGTATGCATGCCATTTCCTGAATTCATTGTATATGTTGAAACCACGGTTTTGAACCTTAAGGAAAAATTTGTGAGGGCATGGATGAATAAAGTCTTACATCTAGGGTGTAGAACCACCAACATTGTTGAATCGGCTCATGGAGTGTTGAAAAAATATTTGAGGAGTAGTGAGGATGATTTGGCATCATGTTGGGATGAAATTGACAAGATGTTGGTCGTGCAATTTAGTGAGATACAAGGAAGTTTTGGGAGGAACAAAAAGGTCTTAGAACACAAATACTAAAAAATCAAGATGATGAGAGAGTTGGAGGGTTATGAATCTAGACGCACATTGAAATTTATCTATGATGAATTCAAACGCTCCAAGACATTCGGCTTTGGTAAGGAAGATTGTGGATATGTGCAAAATACATCGTACAGGTTACCTTGTGCGTGTATTATTGTCATGAAGAGTAAGCAAAAATTGCCTCTTGTATTGGATGGTATATACCCTCATTGGAAAAGGTTAAGTGTAGAAGGGGAAGAGGTTGATGATGATTTTTCCGTGATGGAGGAGTGGAATGACATTCAAGAACGTCTCAAGAAATTCCCTTACAAGATGAAACTATACATCAAAGAGATGATGCGTCAACTAGAATTTTCAGAAGACACAAATTTGTCTCCACCTTCAAAAAAGGTGGTAACCAAGGGAGCACTTAAAAGGAAGAGGTCTACACTCAAAGTGTCATCAACGGGTTGAATCCCCTCTAAGTGGGAGGTTATTGATTCTCAAAATCCGGATAGTCAACCTTCACAACCCAAGAAGTCACTTCCAAAGAGGAAAGATGCACGCCTTGACACTTACTCCCGCTCACAAGCTTGATCGTCTACTTTAAAACCTTTTTGGAATATCCCATACATTTAACAAATTTCAAATATCATGAGACCTTTTGTTGAAGAAATTGTGAATGTTAAAGGGGATAGTAATTGTGGATTCCGGAGCGTAGCTAGACACTTGGGGATGGATGAGGAAGATCATGTATTGGTTCGTCAATCACTTATTCATGAGTTGAGAAATCATAAGAGTGACTACATGCCGATATATGACACGGAGGACCGTTATAACAAAATCTTGAATCGTTTACACCCTCCAAAAAGTAGAAGTGGTATTGCGCCAGTAGATAAGTGGTTGACCACTCCGGATATAGGTCACATTATTGCTCTTGCTACAATAGACCTGTTGTTCTATGACTTTACCCGAAAAAGGTATATGTGAGACATATTTCTCAATCCGAAGTGCTCCACCACTTAAGCCACAATCCAACATCATGTGTCTTTGCTTAATTCTCGACCACTATCTTCATGTTATTTTGAAAGAATGTTGTCTGTTACCACCGAGTTGTATGGAGTGGATGAAAAACAAGATTGGTGAGGCGGAGAAATGACATTTTGATTTTTTGGATAGACAAGACGCATTCAATGAACTCATGTCCAAGGAGCCGAAGCCGTCAAAGAAACCAACAAATGAGCACAATCCAATTATTTGTGGTGATACTCCCACTCCGGGAAAAAAGAAACAAGAATTTGAAGTCACAGAAGACATGGAAGAAGACGGAAATTTAGAACTATCACTAGACTAGTTAGATAGGTTATAGGCTGTGAGACTCTTTGGTCAGTGTTTGTGCTATTTTTTGCACGATATCACACCAACGTATTTTTTGTTGGCTGGATATGTAATTTGGATATTTGTGGCCAATATGTATCTAATATTATATAAATATATGAAGTGAATTTTTTTTCGGTGGCCGGTTATGTCACACCAATTATTGCTCGCATTTTTTGGTCTCTAATTATTCAACTATTTATTTTATCTCATTTCTCTCTTATTTGTTTTTCATTATATTTTGTGAAGTGAAACATGTTTGAAGATGCACAAGATCCAGTTAAACTTCATGTTCGTTATGTAGATGTAAAAAAGAGGGCTAGGTTCTTTGTAATTCCACCGACAAGTTGGACGAGTTGAAGGCAAAACTTGACGACTTTTTTATCCATATTGGTTCAAATCATAGAACACGTGATGTCATAGGAAATGTGTCAGGCGTGGACTTGGGGGAGGATAAGGAAGATGACTTCTAGAAGACCGTGTATTATCCACAACTTCTCAAAGATGATAGCGACGTTGATTACATGTTTTGGTTAATGGTTGAGGATAACACTTTACATCTTTATGTCTAATTCGTTGAAGTGTAATATTTATTAACATGTGATAGTGTAATTTGGTCGAATTTGTGTCCGTATTGTTGAATTTTAATGAATTTGTGTTTATATGTAATTTGGATCGTTTATGTGAGATTTTGAGAATTTGAGGACAAATTGATGTAATTTGGATAGTTTATGTGTCATTATGTGTGATTAAGTGATTATGCGTCATTAACGACGAATTTGTGTAATTTGGATCGTTTATACGTGATTATGTGATTTTAAGAAAAACGATGAATTTTGGTTATTTGGACCATTATATGATTGTCGGAATTTAAGTACAAATTCATGTAATTTGGATCGTTTACGTAACGTTAAGTGTGATTAATTGATTACGGGTCATTACCGGCGAATTTGTGTAATTTGGACCATTTGGATCGTTTGTGTGTGATTATGTGATTGTGAGAAAAACGATGGTTTTGTGTAATTTTGATCATTTACGTGCGATTATGCGATTTTGTTGTTAAACTGGCGCAATTCAGTTCAATTATGAGTGTGTAAAGATTACGGGTCATTAATGACATTGTTTGCATTGAATGCACACCAATACATTTAATGATGTACTGATATATCAATAAACGTGAGTTAACTCATACAGGTGTTAATTGTTGCGTGAGTTAACTCACGCAGTGTTTTACATTTACGTGACTTAAGTCACGCTGCGTGAGTTAACTAACGTAGAGTTTTACACATGCGTATGTTAACTAACGCATGAGTATTTTCGTCAGTTTGATTGGTGGAAGCAAAACTTGTTGGGAGAAGAGCAGAATTCTTAAGAATATTCTCAAGTTGAGTTAGTTTTAGTCAAATCCTTTATTTTGTCCAATCAAATTTTATTTGTTTGAGTTGGATCAAAAACTTATACTTTTTTTTTTTACAAAAATAAAACGATATTCATTCATTCAAATCGATAGATTACCTCTGATACAAACATTGCTAAAAACGTAAAGGGTGAATCTGCGAACAAACTCACAACACCCAAGTTAATAGCATAAAACGGCGAAATGCCTACAAATAATATGATAAAACATAAGTCACCGAAATTCACATGCTTCCGGATCTTCAACGTTGACGCCCAAATCATTGGTTGAATTTGTAATTGACTGATGCCGATCTTTCAATAGGAAATAAACGAACACCGCGATAAGACGCGAAATAAAACGCCGCACAAGACGACGAACAACACAACGCCGCACTTAGACGGCGAAATTAGAAGAGAAAAAAAACACAACAGAAAAAAACTTGATATATGTGAAAACCACTTATTTAGATTAAAAGAAAAGAAAAAAAAGATGTCCAAGGGGTGATTCTAGGTCAAAAATGATCTAAAAACACTCATCCTTGATAAACGAAGGAGAAAGAAAGTTTAGAGAGAAATTAGAGTTTCTCTCGCTAGAAAACTTACCCTTTTTACGTCAAATTCGAACCAACCAATAATAAGAATGAAAAATAAAAAAGGTAATAAAACCCCCAAAAAACAAAAATGTTAAACCCTAAAGGCTAAAAGAACAGAACTGAGGCAGCAACAAGCAAGCAAGTTGAATCAGAAACAAGGTAGCAGTGCGAAATTCGTCATACATGTTTTTCTTTTTCTCTTTCTTTCTGCAAGAATGCGATTTGTGGCCGCGAATTTTGGATTTTGAACTTGTCTACACGCTTATAATATTTTATACACACTGCGTTCTTTTGCAGCTACTGCATCTGTGACTGATCAGGACCTCATGAATCATCAAAAAAGTGCTCAATACTATACAAGAACGTTGTAAGATTTTGGTAATGACTCTCACCTTAGCTTGCACCCGTTACTTCTTTATAGAAACCTTAGTTTGTATGGACAGTGAAAACCATGTTACTGTTAGTCTAGCCACACATGCAATTCCCCATATTTTTTGGGAATTGGGAATTGGAAATTTGTTTGTCATGAACAGGTTGTATTTATTTAGATTGGAATTAGAATTTGTTATCAACACTTTTTTTGTTAGTTACAATTGAAATTGGAATTTTGGAATGTTAGTTTTTAGTTACTGAATTGGAATGTAATTGGAATGTTAATTAGTTAGAATTGAAATTGGAATTTCGGAATGTTAGTTCTTTGAAATTTAGCCACACATAGACTGAATGTCTTGATCTGCCCCTGTAAGTCTATTTTGGGTGGAATTGGATGAACTCACCTGAAATCATGAGCTGAGGGATTAGTTTACAGACCGAGTTATAATTTGATACAAATTTTAGTATTTCATTATGGGAATGGGAATGACAGCACAAAGCTCATGGTCTCCAAATAACTATAATTACTTTCCTCGAAATTGCTGCATAAGCTTCAAAAACTGCCACCTTGTTCTCTGGATTACATCAGCCATTGTTCTCCGAATAACACAGTCCCTATTCTCTTTCTCCATTCAGGGACAGTGACGGATCTTTTGGGAGCCCAAAGATGTGCTGGCACCCCCCTTAATTTAATTTATTTCATAAATAATAGTAGGATATTACACAAATATCCCTATTTTTAGGTTTCTCAAGTCAGTTTCTTTCTCACACTGTCTCTCTAGCATCATGTGTGCACGCCTCTCACTCCTCAGTCTCTCGCCTCCCTACTGTTTCTGCCATTGCCTGTCTGGTGTCTCTTAGTCTCACTTATGCATTCCTTTCACTCATCATTTTCAGGTAGGACTTCAGTGACTTTGTGTTTGGTGACTTTGATGACTTTAGTATATTTTAGAGGAAAAAGAGTGATGATGGAATGATTAAAATAAATTATTTTGATGAGAGAGAATTATTGGTTAGGAGAGAGATAGAAACAAAGGCACCGAAGCCAAAGGCACCCAAGTGCTACCCATCATTTTCATACTTTCATATTTGGTGTCTTTTAGTTGTCTGAATGTGTTTTTTGGCCAGTATCAGGTGTGGTGGGAGGGGTGAGGTGTGTTATTTTTTTTCTGCGGGGTATTAGAACTTTCAGTTAGTATTAGAATTTGAACTCAATGTTTACTGTTGTGGATTCAATGTTATTTAAATTGGTTAAAAATTAATTGGTCTACGGTTTGATGCTTAAAAATTGATTGGTTAACGGTCAGTGGCTATAACAGTTTGGGGCTTTATGTTACTAATGATTGATTTGTGCATTTTTTAAGAGTAATACAATGGTTAAACATAAGAAAATTGATGCATTTTGTAAGAGGAAAGTTTCCGACAAAGATGCAAATTGTATAGCTTCGACATTGACACTTGAAAGGAATCCTTTCGGTGATCAAACAGTTCAACTGGATGACCAGCCTTGCAATATTCGAAAAAGTGACCATGGATAACTTGGATGTCAATTGTTTAGAATGTGACCCCGAACAACGCCTCTTTGATAAAATTATATACGAATTTTATGAATTTATTTATAATATTTTAGTTAGTACTGGTTACACACATGTTCCAAGTTTGACCTTGCTCTTAGTCCCAAAGTCTCTGTTAGTACTATGTAAAAATTCAGGTTCCTATTCTTGCCCCATCTCTGTTTTCCTGTTCTAATCAGGGTCCAAAAATTGCAATTCTCTTGCTTGGTGGGTTGGGTTCAGATATGTGCTTGCTTGAATGATTGCTATGTTGCTACATGCTATTGGTTGGTTCTGTTCATACTTTTGGTCAGTTCTTAGTTGACTGTGTGTTATATTTTCATACTTCAATATTTTGTCTGCTTTTTGATGGAGTACGAATTTTGAAACTTGAGTTGTTTCTATAATATGCTTGGGTATTGTTGTTGAAATAGTGTAACTTTAAAGTTTATTAGCATATGGTAATTCATTTGAACCCTATAATTCTATAGTGGATATTTGAATCCATTACAATTATCTGTAATGCATTCACGTCATTCATAAAAAATTTCTCACTTACTGTTTACTGTTTCCAATTTATCCGTTTTCTTGATGGTTCATTAATGGGATTCATGTGAAATCAAGTATCACTTTGATAGGGTGATATCCCTCATCATATAACTAACTTCTATGTACACCAGGCGCAAAATTTACTTTGATCATATAATTAAATGTATCATATGTTGGACTTGTCTTATAATAATTTACACATATGGTTTAGATAATTTCATTAGAGTTGACTATGAGCGAATGCTCATTGCTTTGATGATGTTGTTCAAGGCTTTTAATGTTATTCTCTTCTATTTTCTCAAATAATGCAGTACTGAAAAGTATCATTGGTTATGCAATTTAAATTATCGGTAGCTGGAACACTTGAGCCAAGAACATGGCAAATCAACCAAATAATGAAAAGCAGAAAGCACCAAGTTCTGAAGCACTTATCCAGAAAACTGGTGAGGATCAAGTAGTCGGTGGCTCTTCTGCTGCGGGCTTTATGGATTCATTGAAAAATCGGTATAAAAAAATCAAAGATAGCTGGAACACTCCAGCCAAGGACATGGCAAATCAACCAAATAATGAAAAGCAACAAGCACCAAGTTCTGCAGCAACTATCCAGGAAACTGGTGAGGACCAAGTAGTCGCTACCCCTCCTGCTGCGGGCTTTATGGATTCATTGGAAAATCGGTATAAAAAAATCAAAGAGCATGCAGAAACTTATCCTTATGTATGGGGTTCCTATATTCTTGTATATGGCGGATTTGGTCTTTGGTTTGCCTATAGATATAGAAAGCTTCTTAGGACAGAGGACAGGGTACGGGCACTTCAAGCAAGACTGCGAGAGATGGTTGAAAAGGATAAGATTGTTGAAGCTGAAAAATCTAGTAATTCTGCCAAAGTGGTTGAAAAGGGTTCCACATCTTCTGAGATTCCTTCCAAGTAGCCTACATTCCAAACATTTGTTACCAGTTACAAGAACCAGTTAGTCTTGTATACTGCCACTGATGTCACTTTTCTTTACCATCATGGTTGCCATTAGCTTGAAATAAGATTCATTTGGCTCCATTATTCAACTGATCATTGGAGGAAGTCCTCAACTATATTGTGCTTTGCGGGCATTGTTAAATTTTGAATCTCATTTTTCCTTCCAAAGTTTTGAGGGTATTATTTTACCAATCAGTAGATATACTTTACTATGTACCTAACTACTGTTATACTTCATTTGTTCTAGTCTATACTATATTAAACACCAATATAAATTAGACGTTAATCAGAAGAAAAATATGTCGGATTTTTCTCTCATGCTCAGTTTTAACTTAATTGTACAATATTTAATTATGTTACTCAATGTGGCATTACCTAATCATTACTTTATGTTGACTATTCTTACCCAATATACACATTACATAATGGCAACATAACAAAACCACCTAATCCTTACCATGATTGACTGAATATTATTTTTCACCCATGTGTAGTCAAGTGTCTGGATTTATTTATGGAAAGGGATACAATGGAGTGGAATAATTGATTAGTAAGAGATCCCATTGTTTAGAAGTTAGATTGTTGAAAATAGGATAGAATGAAATCAAACAATGTTTTCTATCTCGTTTCATTGACTAATTTATCCAATTTTATCTTTGTAACAAAATCAAACCTTTTTACATATTTCTTTTCCAATTTGAAAGGTTTGGGGTAGGAATCATATTTTTCTTCCATTCCATCGTAAAAATATAATGGAATGGTGGTTTACCTCATTCCCCATTCCACTATTTGCTTTATGCCATCTTTTTTTTTTCATTCTTCGTTAGATATCCAAATACAGTCATACTTTCAACATATTTGTAGTATTCTTTCCAAGAAAAAAAACGTATTTGTAATATAATACGGAAGGTAAATTATATACCGTAGAAAGAATGATTCACGAGGAATAGTGGCACAATGGTTTTGGCCTAAAGTTCACTTTAAGCATACTTTGAACTTTGACAGTTATCCCATCAATGATAAGTCAAACGAGGACCCTTATATGCTGGGGTGTTCAAATCCAAACCGATCCAAATTAAAACCGCAAACCGATCCAAAATAATCGAAAATCGTACAAAACCGAATATTATTGAATGTGTTTGGATGACATTTTGTAAAAACCGCTCGGATTTTGGATTGATTTTTCAAAACCAAACCAAACCGAATCGAACCACATACACATATTTTAATACATATTTCCATTTTTATAAATATAATATATTATTTTAAGCTATTGTTTTTTCTTTTTAATTCTTTTAATACTATGTATGAGTTTAATTTAATAAATTTTGTTTCGATTTCATATATTTTAAAGATAATCGAATATAAAATAAATGTACTCCACAAAAAAAATCTTTTACATTGTTACACAGCTTTTTGATGGTACGTTACTACAAAGCTAGGAAATAAGAGTCTGTTATTTATAAAATAATTTAAGTTCGTTTACCTTACAATTTATGTTTTTGAAGCAGTTGATTTATGCAATAGTAGAACATCTATATCCAATACAAGATCGGGTGTGGCAATTGTATTATTGACATTTCAAGCACAGAAAGTTTGATACACAGAACCGATTATATAAAGTAGAACAATTATTGACCAAACTATACTTGTGTATATACCTTTATTCCAATCGAACTAGTTAAACAAATTAGAACAGTTATTGACCAAATTAAATTTGATCTATTATACATTTATTTCAATCGAACTCTAAATTACTAAGGTTCTTCTCCCAAAAACCAAAATATTAAGACAAAAATATGGATCGGATATGACACAGTCTTTGCCACTGATAATTGAAGAAAAAATGTACTAAATTGGTTCACTTGTCGATGGGATTTTGTACAAATGTAAAAATGTTCTTTGTTCTTTATTGAACATTTGTGTCCACAATCCTTATTATAAAATATATTCAAATATTCAATCAATCCTTATTTACTGTTAATTATTCGCATCCATATTTAAAGAGATTCTCTATACTAGAACTATAAAATATTTTTTGAATTTTTTTACTGTAGAGGTTAAGTTTAAGTTGTGAATGTTATATATCTACTACCCCATTGAGTGTTGAACAGCCTTCAGACGGAGGGGGGAAAAAGATGTTGAGAAACGGTTCTAAAGGTGAGAGATCGTAGGAGAAACAAGGAACATATTCTCAATCCATGTGAAATGTAAGGAAGAAGGAAGATAGTAGGAGATGAAGAAGAGTGGTTGGATGAAGATGAGGAAATTGTGTAGCTGCAAAAGGATGGAGTAAGACAATAGATACACTTCAGAAAGGAAAAAAGAGCTTCTTACTCAATTCAACTAGAAAACTTTATGGATTGAGAATACAACATAATGGCATATTTGGCCAAAATACAACAATGATTTTAAAAATAAATAAAGGTGGGGAAAAGAAGGCAGTGATTTCCCCTCCTTTCTATTCCTAAGACTCAACTTTCACCAATCACAAAATCTACATTATGTTAGTAATCTAAAGAAATAATAGAGCAATGGAGATGAGAAAAGAAATGATTAAGAGGGAAAAGTCAAAGAGTGTATGATAATCAACAGTAAAGTAGCAAGCAAGCAAAGCCCCCATTACAAGATAATGAAGAAGATCATCATCTATCTGCATATTAAAAATCCTTCCAAATTCAGAATCCTTG
>Ga0228710_1007853_pt1 | contig 15569 bp, 15 predicted proteins | sample MedpolnodulmetaG_FD_177995 | JGI IMG/M metagenome (GOLD analysis project Ga0228710, IMG submission 177995) | Root nodule microbial communities from Medicago polymorpha collected in Santa Monica, California, United States - pink nodules | ecosystem: Host-associated > Plants > Roots > Nodule... | reverse complement strand
ACCAAGAGACTCAATCCTAATAGTGTTTCCCAAGGTGAATCAACCCTCAAACCCTAGTGTTTGTTGCCAAGAGACAAACTCTATACAAACCCTAGTTTTGTTGTTGCCTTTCTAAACCCTTGTTTCATCCCCCTCTATCTCAAGGTTTACACTAATACAATGTCTATATTTATAGTAAAAATATCCCTCATAAAATTGGAACAAATCTGGCCCGAAAATACATTTCTGTTTTATTCCTCCTGTGCAAAATCGGCCACCAAACTCCTCCATTCGGCCACCGATTTTTGCCGAACCAACAGACAAAAAATCAGAGTGCAAATTCGGCCACCAAGCCCTGAAAATCGGCCACCGATTTTCTGCTTCAAGAATTCCAATTTCTTCAATTTTGAGTCACTTTCACAGCAATAAATACTGGGGGCCTAGTTTGTTATTGTTATTGGTATGCTTCTCCCCACGCGGGCGCCAATTGTTGTGAATTTGTTGTGAAAACCACACCAATAATAAAACTTGATACATGGAGCAAATTAATACCAAGCAATCAAATGAAGCGGATGACAAAAATAATTCAAACAAAAATAAACAGCAAGAGAGAAAGGAAGAAGGAGAACACAAGAATCTGTTTACCCAGTTCGGTCTAATGATGACCTACTCTGGGGGAGAGAGGAGCACTCTGTTCCACTATAATGATACGAGTTTCTTTACAAAGAGATATTGAGGGTTACAATAATTAGTCTTCAAACCTAACTCTACCCACAGTCCCAATCTCTTTCCGTGACTAAGAGACTCAATCCTAACAGTGTTTTCTTCAAGGTGAATCAAAACAATCCCAACCCTAGTGTTTGTAACCAAGAGAATTTCTCTATAAACCCTAGTTTGTATGTTGGCTTCTAAACCCTGTTTTCTACACAGTGTTTTGTTTTTACACATTATCTCTCAGTTTTTCATCTGATACAAGGCTTATATTTATAGTGGAAAGCATCCCTCAAAATATAGAAACGATCCAGGCCCAAAAAACACAATTTCTGATTTTTCTGTTACGCAAAATCGGCCACCGAATGCTCCAAATCGGCCACCGATTTTAGCCGAGACAAAAGTCTCAAATCTGTTGACCAAAATCGGCCACCGATTTCTACTTCCTGGAAAATGATTTTGAGTCAATTTTCAACAATTCTCCACCTTGACTCTAAATTATTGATGATGTCAATTTAATTATCAATCACCTTGCTGCTCTCTCCAACCTTCATCTATGCTTCAATGAAGTTAATCAAGTCTACACCATACCTCTTTAGCCCTTGGTGTGATCAAATCCGTCCTCCTGAAGATTCACTTGCATCCAATCACCCTTGGTCTTTTAGGGTAATCCCACAAGCCATGCTATACATTCTTCAACCTCCGGAATGCCTTCCGTCTTCATGAAGAATTCCCTTGCTCACAACTAGAGCATAGCACCCAAGGTCCTCCATAGTCGTAACATTTCCGGTGTGTTCAACTCCACCTCAAGCTGAGCTTTCAACCTCTCAAATAGCAAATGTGTACATCCCACTATGTCTTCCACCTTGAAATTCCACCTCAACAGGTAGATCATGAGTATTGCTACCTCCGCCTGTCCAGACTAACCATGAGTATTCTTATCATCGCCTCTCCAGGCTAATCATGAGTATTCTTACCACCGCCTCTCCAGGCTGATGTTGAGTGTTTAACGTCTCTCCAGACGATTCTTAAACACTCACTTGCTTCCCACTACCCTTTGATTCTTAGGTAATGAAACAAGTTTCCAAGTCTGGTTCTTTTCCAATGAAAGTATTTCCTCATTGATTGCCTTCAGCCAGTCCTTGTTTTCATTGCTTTTTAATACTTCCTGAAGTTCTTTGGTTCCGAGTCTTGCAATTCCTCAGCTGCATTCAAAGCATAACATATGAGGTCAGCATAACCGTATTTTTCAGGTGTTTGTCTCCTTTTCTTATCTCTTGCTAGCTGATAGTCGGGATTAATTATTTCTTGGCCTTCACTCTCATCAGGTACTGGAGTCTGATCCCCCCTTCCCTTTCATCAGTGGTAGGCTCCACCTCAAACTGAATTTTCTGTACCCCTGTTTCTGAGCTTGTTTCCAGGTCTTTGCACTTCATCCCCATGCAGGTTTCATCAAAAGTAACATCCCTGCTTATAATAAATTTTGATCCTCCAGGTTCCATCTTCCACAGTTTGTAACCTTTCACACCTTTAGGATAACCCATGAAAATACACTTCACAGCTCTAGCATTAAGTTTGTCCTGTTTGACATGAGCAAATGCTAAAACTCCAAAAACTTTCAAATTAGAGTAGTCTGCCGGTCTCCCACTCCAAACCTCCATAGGTGTCTTGAGATCTATCCCTGTTAAAGGACATCTGTTAATCAAATATGCTGCAGTACCAACAGCTTCTCCCCAGAAACTCTTGGACTATCCAGCTCCCAACAACATACACCTCACACGTTCCAACAATGTCCTATTCATTCATTCAGCTAGGCCATTCTGTTGAGGTGTGTATGCCACAGTTCTATGCCTCTTTATACATCGCTTTCTGCAAAACTCATTAAACTGCTCTGAAATAAACTCTAGGCCATTGCCAGTTCTTAGCACTTTCAGTTTAGTTCCAATCTGATTTTCTACAAGTGTATGCCATTTTTTAAATTTTCCAAAAGCGTCACTTTTATTCTTCAGAATGTAAACCCATACCCTTCTAGAATAATCATCAATAATAGACATGAAATATGAACCTCCCCCATAAGTTTTAACTGATGCTGGACCCCAAAGATCCGAATGAACATACTCAAAAAGCCTACTAGATTTATGCACACCCACCCCAAACTTCACCTTGTGTTGTTTGCCTAATGTACAATTATCACAAAAATCTATTTTGTTCAATTTTTCATTCCCTAGAAAACCTTGTTTAGCTAGCTCAACCAAACCCCTCTCACTGACATGACCCAACCTCAAATGCCACAGTTTAGTTATGTCCAGAGTGTCTACACTAGCAATCGATGCATGAGCTATAACGGTGGAACCTTCTAAAGTATATAAACCATGTATTTTAGACCCTTTAGCTATAACTAATGCACCATGAGAAATTCTCATCATACCACGTTCAATTCTAGTACAATATCCTAGACCATCAATCATGATTATAGATATTAAATTTCTCTTAAGTTCGGGAATATACCTCACATTCTTCAAAAGGAAATCACGGTCATCAAACATTTTGAGACGGATAGTACCCATACCTTTAATTTTGCAAGCCTTATTATTACCAAGGCGAACAACTCCACCTTCTTTCAAATCTAAAGTTTCAAAGTACTCCTTTATGGGACAAATGTGATAAGAGCACCTAGAGTCCAAGACCCAGCTCTTTTCAGGTTCCCAACTTGTCACAGATAGTGCTTCAACACTCTCATAACCTTCCTCTTCACTTGGAATCTGAACGGATAGATAACCACTTCCATTGCCCTTTCTCTCCGGACAATCCTTCTTGAAGTGACCTGGATTGTGACAAATAAAACATTTGTACTATGTTTTATCACCACCACACCTCGACCTAGACTTTCACCTGGAATTCTTGCCTTTCCCATTTCCTCTGTTTTCGCTTCTCCCCCTTGAGACATTCAAGCCTTCTCCACTATCATCAACCTTCAACTCTTTGAACTTAGTTAACTCTTTGGTTCTCAAAGCTGCTTGAACTTCCTCCAAAGTGATAGTGACCTCTTTGCCATAAAGCATAGTATCCTTGAAATTCTCAAAGGACCTAGGTAAAGCACACAGTAGGTGTAAGGCTTTATCCTCATCTTCCAGATTTACGTCTATGTTCGCCAAATCATCAATAATCTTATTGAACTCCGTCAGTTGCTCCATTAAAGGTTTTAACTCCACCATTCGGTAAAAGTAGAGTTGTTGTTTCAGACATTGTCTATGTTCCAAGGACTTGGGCATGTACAATGAATCAAGTTTATTCCACATAGACACAACAATAGTCTCCCTTGCTACCTCTCTCAACACCTTATCCCCAAGACACAGAATGATGGCACTGGCCGCTTTATCATTCATCTCCGTCTTCGCAATAGGTGTTAGATGCGCAGGCATCTGTGCTTATCCCTTCAATACTTCGACACACTTTTGTTGAATTAGAATTGCCTCATCTTTACCTTCCACAACCCGAAGTCGTTACTACCGGTAAACTTCTCAATATCCCACTTCGAATCCATGATACCTGGTTATTGATTTGACCTTTGACCCAGTTCGGTCCAAATCGGCCATCTATATTTTGGCCACACACCAATTTATATCATAATTCCTCTATAATTTTTTTACTCTCTGTGGGTACCTGTAACTAGTGCTACTGATGGGATTGTGGCACTTTTCTGGTTTCAAATTTCTAGCTAGATTATTCTCTTTCCTTTTTGAATTTTGCAAACTCCTTTAAGCTGGATTTTTTTTAGTTCTCACAAGAATTTTTGGTACTGAATCATTTTATCCTTTGATGAATGTTCGTCCTATGTTGTGTATGCTCCTTCGATCTTGCTCCTTATAATTGTGTTAAATTAGTATGGAAAATGGTTCCTTATTATAAATTTTAACATTCATTAGCTATTTATTATTTTATTTTATTTGCATGAGGTGTATGAGTAATATTATATTATTGTTTTCCTTGCCATGATGCAGGAGCAACATATTTGGTGAGAAGTTTTTGTTCGGAAGTTGATAAAAAAAAGTTTCATCAAGGGTCATTTTCATAACTGTTGATTGGATTTGAGTTGTGTTTTATTATTGGGAATATAACGTGCTGTACTGAGCTCTAGTGTCTTATGTGGTATTCTTTCCGTCTTAAATTATATGACGATTTGACCATTTCACACAAATTAAGAAATGTAAACAATGTTGTATGGGAAAGAGAAATAAGTGAGGGTAATAAATAGTCGAGAATATAGTAGGAAAAGTAGCATTTAAGTCAGATATATATTTTCTTAAGCGATCACTCTGATCACAAATATGGGTACCCCAAGCACACACTCTTGGAAGTGATCCCCCTATTATATAAATAGTACCGATGTGTGTGTTCTCTCCTACGTGGAACTTTCACATTTTTTCAATTCACAAAAACATTAATTCTATCTAATGTGGGACTTTTTGTTTACTCTTCCAACTTCCGCTCATTTATTCTAGGGTTCCAACACAAGTGAAATATTACAAGAGCAAATGGTGTGCTTGACTCAACTTTCACTAATCTACCCCAAACTAAGTCTTAATACTTAATTACGAGCTAACAATTCAAGATAAAAGAATTAAATAACTCACATTTGAAGAGTTACAATTGCACTATGGTTGGTGATCACTTGTGAGTGGTTTCATCTTGTATGAATAAGTTTTTTAGTTACAATGGGAAGAAGAGGAGTGCAACTGTAATTTTTTTTTTGGTTTTCTCACGTGTTTGTGACTTTGCTCTCATTTATTGATTCTTTGTATTTTTACCTATTAGTGCAGTGTTGTTGTATTTTTTTGGCTCTCGCCAAATACGTCTTGGACTCGATTTCAATATATTTGTCTATTTAAAACAAAGGTGAACTTAATTACAACAATTTATGATAAAAAATATAGTAGATGTCGTAACCCTTAGGAAATAGAAAATATAGTTTTAAAAGGTTAAAGGTAACGCCAATAAATAAAACTTATATAGACCCGTTAAGGAATCAATGAAAGCTTGGTTCTTGCTTACAGTTTCAATAAGCAAAATCAAATGCTTACATACTACTATTTTAACCAATTTAACTTCAAAACATCTAGTATCCATTATTTTTTTTTGAGCAAAGGCAAGCTTAGGCCATTTCATTAAATATCAAAGAGTACAAATGAGAAGATACATCATAGAAAACATGGGGGCTAGGGTTGGATAAGGATTCTCTTGCTATGGAATGAGCAACCTCATTTGCTTGCCTCCTAACAAAGTTCACAATAAAACTAGTATAAATGGATAATAAATCCTTACAAGTAGATAGAATGTCTCCTAGCTCATTTTGTGGCAAATGAGAGGAGTTTACAATGTCAACAATGGCTTTGCAGTCAGACTCAAAGATCACATAGGACATGTCCTTTTCAACAACAAATTTAATAGCCTCTAGAAAACCCCATGCCTCAGCTTCGACAGACATGAGGGAGCAGTGGGAAAAGTTTGACATACCGGCTATAAATTGGCCTGTTGAGTTATGGATGCACAACCCGTAGCCTGCCACTGAGTTGTTGTTGAATAGAGGTGGCGGCTTTGTCCACAGAACCGTATGATGTGCGTGCTGTCCCAGATTCTTATGGTGTTGCATATAACACCATTCATTAAGAGAGTCCTTCGCATTTTGCACAATGAAGGTGGGGGCTGAATCTGAATTCTCCCATAACTTAGAGTTACGGTTTTTCCACAAGCTCCATAAAACTATTGACACCATAGATTGTTGTTCGGTTGTCAACCTGTCAAAGAGATTAAATAAAAGAGTGGAAAAATCATACGAAGTAGGAAGCAAGTCACATATGATTTTGTCAAGTTGCAGCAACTCCCAACAAGTAACAGCCTAAGGACACACAAAGAAGAGATGTGTATGCGTTTCTGCTAGAACATCACAATGCACACAGTTATCAGAGCAAGGGACACCTTTTTGAATTAAACCGGAGCGGGGGGGAAGACAAGTATGTGCTGCACGCCACAGAAAGGAGCGCACCTTGGGGGGGGACTTTTTGCTTCCAAATAATGTTCCAGTTCTGATCCGGATCAGCAACATTCGACATATTGGCTGCAAGAGTCATACAATGCATGTAGGCTGATTTAACGGAGTAGGAACCATCGACCGTGTGCTGCCAAACATAAGTATCTACCATAGTTTTGTTCCTAAGAGGGATATAAAGAATTGCTGTAGCATCTTGGAAGTTAAAAATAGAATGAATGAGATAATTATTCCAAGAGGACAGACCCGAATTAAGCAGATTGATGACAAACAGCTGAGTCGTACTAGGAGGAGGAATGGTGGAGGGTTTAAGTGTAGGGAGGGAACATATCCAAGGGTCGTTCCGAACATTGATGTGGGAACCGTCGTCGATCTTCCATCGATAGCCTGATTTTATAAGGTCTCGGGAACTTCAGATGCTCCTCCATGTATAACTTGGATTGTGACCAATATTGGTATCCAAGAAGTCTCGTCGAGGAAAATATTTGGCTTTGGGAATGCGAGTGAGTAAGGAGCTAGGTTCTGTAAGGAGTTTCCAACCTTGCTTACCGAGCATGGAGAATTCGAGTCCACCACGACTTTTGTGAAGAGACAATTTGTTCCATCTCATCCAATTTATACCCCGGCTGCCATCTTTTTTAGAACTCCAATAGAAAGAATTCATGGTTCTTTCAATTTCTTCACATAAAGAGGTGGGAATGAGAAAAGCTCCCATACAATATGAAGGAATTGCTTGAGCAACAGATTTGATGAGCACCTCTTTACCTGCTCTCGACAGAGATTTAGCACTCCAAGATTGACACTTTTTCCAAATACGGTCTTTGAGATAGTTAAAGACAGATTTCTTACTTCGTCCGACAATGGAAGGGAGTCCTAAAAGTAAGTACCACTACCTATGCTTCTCGTCACCCCAAGGCAGGTTGTAATATGATTAATCATGTCAGGTTGTAATATGATTAATCGTTTCCGGATATGATCCTTGATAAAAGAAAAAACGGACCTCTTATCTCTACTAATCATCGAAGGTAATCCGAAATACTTTCCAGTACCCATCACATGTCGAACACCAATAATGCGTGACAAATCCTCCTGCGCCGCCCCACTCATATAAAACACCTCAGACTTTGATAAATTAATTTCTTGTCCAGATGTTGCTTCATAAGTTTTAAGAATAGTGAGTAAACGCTGTGCTTCCACCACATTGGCCCTGCAAAACAAGAAACAATCGTCTGCAAACAAAAGATGAGACACCACTGGTGCACCGCGACAAACTTGTATCCCATGAATATCACCTCTATTAACTGCTTTATGTATTAGAGTCGAGAGGCCTTCTGCCACCAATATGAATAAATAGGGTGATAACGGATCACCCTAGCGCAACCCTCGATCGGGTACAATAGGCCCCACCCTGTCATAGTTCATAAGCACCGAATAAGTAACAAAGCTAACACACATCATCATCCACTGGATCCGTTTCTCACTGAATCCTATTCGAAGAAGCACACCACGAAGAAACCCCCAATCTACTTTATCATAAGCCTTGCTAATATCAATCTTGAGAGCCAATTCCCCTCTCCATCCCTTCGTATTCCTCTTCATTGAGTGGATTATCTTGGTAGCTATTAACGCGTTGTCGAGTATAGAGCGGCCCTCAACAAATGCTGACTACTCCTCTGACACACATTTATCCAAACACCATTTCAGTCGATTAGCGAGTAACTTTGACACCATCTTATACAACACATTACAAAGAGATATAGGCCTAAGATCCTTCATATTATCCGGTTCTTCACACTTCGGGATCAAACAAATATTTGTTTTTGTAAGGTTAGAAGGTTAGAAGACGGACACATTGGTTAATTTCTTCCTTAAACTGAACTCTCTTCCTTCTACCCCAACTTTGCAACTTTGTAGAGCAATTCACAACTCTATCACCGAGCTCCAACCCCATATTACCACCCCAACTATCCACCACCACCTCCTCAATATCGTCCTCTAATAGCCAATTGTTTTCAAATTTAAAAGAATAATTATACCTCTGACGAACCGTAGGTATAGTCTCAAGCAATATTGGAGTGTGATCTGAGTGAGAAGTAAGCAAGTTTGTAAGTTTGACTTCTGGAAAACGTTGTAGCCATTCAGAGTTTCCCATAGCCATATCCAATCTTTCTTCTAGCACTCGATTGGTACAACAAAGTTGATCACTATTGTTGATTTCCTCTTCAAGTACGTTTCAGCTTATTTGAGTGGAATAATTGATTGAGCGATGATCATATTTGGAGTTTAAATCATTAGGGTTAGATATTTGATAGTTAAAAACGCAAGCTACTTACCCTGCCAAACAAACCAATCGGCAAAGTAGGATGTCTGACTCTGACCCCTTCTCTGGCATACCTCTCTCTCCTGCTCCTCCTCCCGCCGAGATCAACCCCGACGACTTATCTGAGTTGAGAAAGAGATGGAACCTAGAGACAATAGGCAGCAATATTATCCGTATTCTAGAGACAACTCCTCCCTAATATTATACATACTTTCATGTGTTGACTCTTGTTGTAACACCTTGAATTACCACAAATCCACAATTAAACCGTGCACCTACTAAACAATTAATTGAAATATTAGTGATTTTTTTTGAGAGATACACATAATGTTCTTGACTCAACTATCACTAATTCGGTCACTTTGATTTTAGTCTATGTAAAGAAAAGTATGGAAAAAGTCCGTACAAATAGGAGTCACATTGATTTTAGTCTATGTAAAGAAAAGTTTTTCCTTCAAATTAACCTTTGCAATCCAAACACTTTTAATTTGGTGAATTGGACATAATTTGATGATGCGGCTTAGATGGCTAGGTTATTTACATGGTGATTCATCATTCCCCATTATTAATCAAATATTTAACATTTTTGGTCAATTTTAATAATTTTTTTGAAAACACAAAGAAATGCTTTAATTGGAAAGGCTTAGTAAAAACTAATTTAGGGAAAGAACAAAAGGACACATACCCTATTTTCTTGTCATCTTTTGACCACCTCGTTTTCCATCGGAATTCTAAAACACCACCCTACTATTTTTCGGATCCAGACCCACTCTTAATACCATCAACACATTGTTGGCGGGCATAGTTAAACAACTATTAGGAGAACCGTTCCAATTAGTAGACCAAGTAAGCAAAGCACTTGAAGATGGAAGTGCATTTTTCGAACAAGAACGTTTAGAACTCAAGAAAAACGTGTTGCTCTTCTCCGTCAAATGGTAAGAACAAGATCCAATCTGTACGAACAAAGTTCTCATGAAGCACACTTTCTGCATAGTCCTAACAAGTGTCTCGGTCTTACACCTATCACGGCTAACAAACTGATTTTAAATCTAAACTGGGAATGTATTATTATTCTTCACAGAGGCTTTTTTGACGATTGATCTGATGCTACTTCTTCAATGATACATCAAGGGACCATGAGGTCCTAGGAGGGTGGAACACATGGAATAGACCATGAGGTTGCCCTTTTGTACAGAAACCATATCCATTCTCTAGAGACAACTCCTCCCTAATATTATACTCGCTTGTGTTCAGAAAACTGTTATATTGTTAACTCTTACAAACTAAACAAATAATTGAAATATAACAAGTATCACCAATTCTACCCTTATTCGACCAAAACAAGACTTAATACCTAATTATGAGTAAACAATTCAATCTAAAAGAGATTAAATAACTCACATTTGAAGAGTTACAAGCGCACTTTGGTTGGTAACTGCCTGTGAGTGGTTTCATGTTAGTATGAATCAATTTGTAATTACTATGGGAAGGAGTGGATTGCAAATGTGTTTTTTTATTTTTATTTTTTATGTTTTCTTATTTATTCATGTTAGTGCAATTAGGGATGGCAATTGGATCTAGACCCTATGGGCACCTGCAAAAAATATCCACTATGGGTAGGGTAAAACCCCGCATTATGGGTCTGGGCTTGGGTATGGGTAATTACCCGCAAATTTGAATGGGTATGTGCACGGGTATGGGCACTATACTATCCAGCCCCGCAACCCGCATATATGTATTTATATAATATGATAATTTATCTATTTTTGGTGTACAATTAATTAATTAATTTAACTATTTAAGCCTAAACATAAATCCTAAAATAACTTAATACAGTAACCCTACCCCTCCTGTTGTGTTAAATCTCTACCGCTGTCGGCCTTTCTTTGCTTTTTGGCTAAATACTACGATTCAAACTATTTTATGAGTTGATTTGAAATTTTTTGGATCATAGTTTTATTTCAATTCTAATGTTTTTTATTGTCTTTTCATGCTTAAAGTGTGGATAATGGGTGCGGGTATGAGCACTTAGGTGCCCATAGGGTATGGGGAAGGACACTAAAGTTGTTGCCCACGAGGGTACGGGCTCGGGTACGGGCATTTTTTACAAACGCGGGTATGGAGATGGGTACTATAGTACCCTACCCATTGGGTACCTATTGCAATCCCTAAGTGCAATGTTGCATTTTTTTCGCGCTCTCCCCGAATATGTTTCGTACTCGAGTTCAATATATTTGTCTGCTTAAAACAAAAGTGAACTTATTTACAACAATTTATGATAAAAAGTATAGTAGATGTCTTAACCCTTTAAAAATAGAAAATATTGTTTTAAGAGGTTAAAGGCAACACCAATAAATAAAACCTATATAGCCCCGTTAAGGAATCAATCAAAGCATGCATGGTTCTTGCTTACAACTCTAATAAGCAAAACCAAATGCTTAGATACTACTATTTTAACCAATTTAACTTCAAAACATCTAATATACCATTATAAACATTCATATATTAAATTTAACATTTTCAAACTCAATGAGTTTAAATAATTTTTATAGGATATATAAAAAGTACGTGTATTACTTTCACGCACAAAACGCACCGGTCCAAATATAGTTTAAATATGGAAGTAGTCTTTCTACGTATAAAATTTTAACATGATAAAATAACATTGTGCTTTTATTATTCATTTCCTTAAAATTGAAAAATTTGTTTTGTAGCAAAGTCAGACAAAATTATTCTCGTCGTCCCTTAACTTATTATTCATTTCTTTTAAAAAAATTCACGTCATTTTTAGTTCTTTTGATCGAAAAAAAGGGTGTGAAAAAAATATAAAGACGAAATCGTTATGTAAAATTAAGTTATTTTTTGAACAATTTATCTAAAATTAAGTTAATGGATGACAAATGTAATTTTTTCAAAAAGTTACTAAAAATAAATAAAACATATTAAGATGATAATCCAATATAAAACAAAGTTAGTAGTTAGTTTGTTAGATTAATATTTACTCATTCGCTCCAAGACCTCCAACTCCTTATCCCTTAGTTCAAACCGGTTGATTCTCTTCTATGTCATAGTTGATTAGTTGTTTATATCATAGTTGAATCTCTTTCATGTGCATGGTGTCAGGGTTTATCCTTTGGCCTATTTTTATAATATATTGTAGTTATATTCTTGTACTCGGTTGAAATCATTGTCTATATTTTTTATTGTTTGTTGGGTACCTGAAACTAAGTGCTACTCTGGATTGTGACACTTTTGTAGTTTCAAATTACTAGTGGAATGGTTCTCTTTCCTTTTTGAATTTTGCAAACCTCTTAAAGGTGGATTTTTTTTTTGTTCTCACAAATGTCAATAATGAATTTTTGGAATTAAATCATTTTATCTTTTAATGTATGTCTGTCCTATATTTTGTGTATACTACTTTGATCTTGCTCTTTATAATTGTGTTAAATTAGTATGTAAAATGGTTCCTTGCTATAAAATTTTCATATTCATTAGTTATTTATATATATTTTTTTTTTGCATGAGGTGTATACATTTATGTACTCTTAAATGTCATTTATACTCTGTACGTTTTACACAATTGGGTTGACCTTATTGTGTCCTAAATAGTAAATGGTGAAAATGCACAAGGAATATTATTCCTTGTCCTAGGAGGGCACAACAACCACATGGAAGAGACCATGATGTTGTCTTTTTGTACTGAAACCTTATCCGTTCTCTAGAGACAACTCCTCCCTAATATTATACTATACTGTGTTCATCTTGTCTCTAGCGTCACATCATTCTACAATACTTCAAAACACTACTATGTTGTTAACTCTTACATATACCAAGCCGTGCATATAATAATTCTCTAGAGACATAGTGTGCTTGACTCAACTATCACTAATTCTACCCTTATTCGACCAAACTAAGATTTAATACCTAATTACGAGGTAACAATTCAAGCTAAAAGAGATTAAATAACTCACATTTGAAGAGAGATACAAACACACTTCGATTGGTGACTGCTTGTGAGTGGTCTCATCTTAGTATGAATAAGTTTTTTAGTTACAATGGGAAGAAGAGGAGTGCAAGTGCAACCGTAATTTATTTGGTTTTCTCAAGAGGTTTGCATTTTTGCTCTCATTTATTTATTCTTTGTATTTTTACCTAGTAGTGTAGTGTTGTATTTTTTTTTGGCTCTCCCCGAAATCATCTTGTACTCGATTTCAATATATTTGTCTGTTTAAAGCAAAGGTGAATTTAATTACAACAATTTATGATAAAAAGTAGGGTCATGCTAACAAGTGTCAGACACTTGTTAATGATTAAAAAATGGAAACAATTGCTAAATTTTATATTGAAAAGGTTGTTTTTTTATTTATTATTTTAATAGGTTGAATACACCATTTCCAGGATAAATTTTCTACTTTAAGTTTCTCAACAAGTGTCTTAAGAGCACTTATTAACATTTCCCTAAAAAGTATATTAGACGTCTTAACCCTTAAGAAATAGAAAATAGAGTTTTAGAATGTTAAGGGTGTGTTTGAATGGAGGGTTTAGGAGCGGAATGTTTGCTTTTCATTTTAAATTATGGACACTAGGAAATGTTTTTTTAAAAAGTTAACATATTAACATGATAAATGATCATGTAATACTTCAATCACACTTAATTTATTTTAAAAACACATGTTATATGATCTGTAATTTAAAAAAGAAAAGTACACCCTCCCCCCTCTTAAACCCTCAATTCAAACACACCCTAAAAGTTTTTTTTTGGATGAGTCAAGAATAAAGGGAGGGCAACAGAAGACAAGTTTGACATCCCAACTAGGTTGGTACCCCAAGATTATCTCCAACCTCACCTTGCTCAGAAAACTTTATTAAAAAAAAAAAGGAAAAGATGTCCAAGAGAGGGATCAAACCAAAACACTTAGAAAACAAAGTACAAAAGACCAAAAATCAAAACAAAGAGACCTAAGGGAAACATAACCTAGGAAGTCCGAATTTGTCTCTAAAAAAGTCATCTCGAATAAAAACATTGAATAGAGTTCCAATACCAACTATGAATATTTGAAAAAGGAACCTTAGGTTCAGCTACAAACATCAACCAAGGCCTATGAATTAAGAAAAAATCCTTCAGGGTAAGACGGGATTCCGGATTGCCAATTCCTCTAATATTTCAGTAAAAAAATCTTCATTGTGGAGGGAAAGGAGGATCACCCTTAGACCGGGTATTGTAAGCGGACCTTTTAAGATTCTTCTTTTTGTTTCTTTGTCAAATAAGTGAGAAAAGGCGTATTATCATCATCATTTTGCTGGATTAAAATATGACGCACCAAATTCAAATCTAACACCAATAAATAAAACCTATATAATGCACCCGAAAAAAAAACCTTATACAGACCCGTTAATGATTCAATCGAACCATGGTTCTTGCTTACAACTCCAATAAGCAAAATCAAATGCTTACATACTACTATTTTAACCAATTTAACTTCAAAACATCTACTATCCCATTATAAACATTCATATGTTAAATCTATCATTTTCAAACTCAATAAGTTTAAATAATTTTTTTAGGATATATAAAAGTATGTGTATTATGTTCAACCGTAAAACGCGCGAGTCCAAATCTAGTTTTTTTTTTTGGTAGTGTGCATTTTTTTTTTGGTAGTGAGTCCAAATCTAGTTTAAATATGGAAGTAGGCTTTCTATGTATAAAATTTTAACATGATAAAATAACATTGTGCTTATTCATTTCTTTAAAATTGAAGTTTTTTTTTTTGACAAAGTTATGCAAAATTAACTCTCGTTGTACCTTAACCTAATTTTAAGTAATCATTTAGTCCTTTATTTTTTTTTTCACTGTATTTTTCGTTCTTTCGAACATGTTGTATATGAATATTTAAGATTTAAATCAATAATCTTTTTTATACGAGATTTTAGTGTTCAAATATATGTTCTTTCACACATGTTTTTAAATGAAGTTTTAGATTTGATGCTTGAAATTTTATAGGCAAACAAATCAAGATAAAGACGAAATTATTTTCTAAAATTAAGTTAATGGATGACAATGTAATTTTGCAGAAAATTACTAAAAATAAATAAAAAAATTAAGATGATAAAGTTCACCTATTTAAAGCCTATATAAGAAAAAATTATTTAAATTATGTTCATGCTTGGAACGCAAAGTTGATCATATATATATATATATATCTATCTGTATTTTTGGTACAACAAAGTTGATCACTTTATCGTTGATTTCCTCTTCAAGTACGTTTCAGCATATTTGAGTGGAATAATTGATTGAGCAATGATAATTTTTGGAGTTTAAAATATGAGAACTTCTACCGTACATCCGCAAATTATGGTGTACTGAAATAAAGAGCTATTTGTTGATATTTATATTTTAAAAAATGTTATTTCATAAGAAAAAACATCATTTCATTGTTTATAAAAAATCATACTAATTTCTTTCCATTTTATTGTAAAAAATAATCAATAGGGGGGGGGGGGGGGGGTGTTGCA
>Ga0228710_1007849_pt1 | contig 15573 bp, 8 predicted proteins | sample MedpolnodulmetaG_FD_177995 | JGI IMG/M metagenome (GOLD analysis project Ga0228710, IMG submission 177995) | Root nodule microbial communities from Medicago polymorpha collected in Santa Monica, California, United States - pink nodules | ecosystem: Host-associated > Plants > Roots > Nodule... | reverse complement strand
TATATTGAAGATCAAGCTCCCTTCCTTAGGTAACTTGAAGTTATTGAAAGTGAAGAAGAAACCACTTGCATATGGATTTCGCAAGTTGCTGATTGATATCAAGGTACAGAAAATCAGGCCACGGAAAGAAGGTGCTAAGTTACGAAAATCATTTAAAGCTGGATTTGAACCATCTGCACCCATACCTGATGGAATAGTGGACTTCTTGATTCAAAATTCTCCTTTGGCTGATGTTGAAATCGTTGATTGCTGATGGCGAAAAACGCAGTCAACTTCTTAAGCAAGATTGTTATAATTGGTTTTGTTTGCAGTCAGCAGTAAAGGAACATAATTACATTAGCCGAGTAGTGAAAGGTTATGCACTTGTTTCAACCTGTTAGATATGGAAGAATGTTTAGCAACACAACTAGTATTACACATGAAGGTTGCATAAATTTGTTTGTGAATGGGTTATTGTGGATTGCTTAGTTGGTGTGACCACAATGAATACAAAAACTATCCTAGTGGAGAAGGCTGCAGTGGTATTCTACACAGATTTGACTAGAGCTCATGAATGTCAAACTGTTTTTAGACATTATAGATATGTTTGCAATGGTGCTATGGTCACTTATATTGTAGCAAACTTATTGTTCAGAACACTAACACATGTGGTTGTATCAATTTTGAAAACGACCCCCTTCTTTTTTTTGCGTTTATTAGTGCCACTTGGTGTATTTTCTGCATTCTGATTATGCAGTATGTTCAATGAACTCTTTCTGAAGGACCTTATTTTGTGTAGTTATGATTGTTTACATCTCAACAAACACTTTAACATGTAATCATATGCTCTAGATAGGGGTTTCACATTTGAACAATAATAAGGTTAATATACTTAATACAGAAAAACTAGTTCTAGTCACTATAGTGTGTGTTTCGCAGCTAAGTTCTTTCAAACAAAAAAATAGTTCTAGTCACTATATATTCTTACTGAAAGACTTTTGTCCAAATCATGGACATTGACTTTCTCTCTTGGCCTCACCATATTTTTTTTTGGAAAAAAAAAATTTGTGTTCAAGAATCTCAGGATAATCTTAGGTATTGGATCCTGGTAATCTGGATTCGTTGGTGACTCATAAGATAAGTATAGTTTGTTCAAGAATTGTTCCACCTAAAAATTAAACTCAGTTCTCTTGAATGATTCATCCTTTGGTGAAGCTCAATAATCATTTGAATCCATTCCTCGACAATTTTTTTTTCTTCTTTCTTTTATCTAAATCTCTTTTGACCTCCTAAAAAATGCTAGAAGTTGGTACCTACAATAAGGATATTCACTTGTGAATGCTTCAATACATGTAGTGAAGAATATAAAGTACATATTAATCTTATCTTAGTGTCATAATAGAAAAACGTGATATTTATGGGTACACAAATGTAAAATTTGTGTATCCATAAACAAGTAAACAACACCATAGATATACGAATTTAAAATTTAAAATTAAATGGTTAGGATTGTTTAAGGGCAACCTAATGTATAAGTGGATTGGTGATAAAAATTCAATTTATAATATATACCCCACAAATATCAAGAATATAAAATAGTCAAATTACACTTTGTACCCTATAGTTTGAAATAATTAAATTTTAATAGCTCGATATGTTTAATTGTAAAGATTATACTAACTTATTTACCCCCTTTTTTTTACAAAGCTTATTTATCTTTTTATAAAGACTTAACATATTATACTAGTAACTTATTTTTCCAATTTTCTTTTTAACTAAGATAATTTTTTTACGTAACTTAATAATTATCTATTTACAGTAAAGACAAAACTTATACGTAAGTTATTTATCTTTTTAATGAAGAAATTTATTTATGGAATAGCTGCCAATGATTATATACGTCTAAGCAATGAATACTTACCGTGTTAATCGGTTGGATGTGTTATATAGTTATCTGAGAAATGTTTTCTATTTTTTAAAAGACATAAATACCCTTGATTAAAATGGAAATAGTCAATGGTATATTTTTGTAATGATGTTGTACCATAGCTGAAGAGTCAACTGTCATATAATTCTAAGGAAATGTTACATAGACACCCTTTATTCCCATACACACTTGTACATCCCATGCATTGGGAAGAGATAAGATGAGATGAAAGAGAAAGTGTGCTTGTGTGGGGTCCATATGACCACGTGTCCGATTTTTGTGTGGGTGTCTATGGGTGTATTGTCACTTAAGGATGTCTATGTATCATTACTCTAATTCTAATTTATGACAAGATCAAATGTCACAATGCTTTATATGGAAATGTCTAATACATTTTTTCCAGATTTTGTAAACCCTACATACTTTCTTCTGCATTCTTCATTTTTTTCTCTACTCGGCAATTTCTTTGTTTCCCATTTTCTTCTTCCACGTGACATTTGATCACACCATGCCTTATGATGGATCCGCCCCTGGGCTTGACTCACACTCAAACACAAACATTACAAATTTGTCTTCAGATGCTGTTGAAGAAATCTTGGAGCATAGGCCTATTGGATTGAGATGGTGGCTTAAACTTGTTGCTTGGGAGTCATGGCTCCTATGGATTCTCTCTGGTGCTTCCATTATTTTCTACCTTTGCAATTTTATGCTAAGCTTTGTGACCATGATATTTTGTGGACATTTAGGATATCTAAAGCTTGCTGGAGCATCCATAGCTAGTGTTGGAATTCAAGGTCTTGCTTATGGCATTATGGTATGATTCTCATACTATATAGTTTATCCTCGGTTCAAAGTAGAGTTATTAATTACTTGAAAATATTTATCATTATTATTATATTACTATGTATAAGCCCTCGTGGATATCTTGAATGTTTAGTTTGTAAAAAAAATAAAATAATATATAACCATTAATTATTCTTATAGTGAAGCTGTTGAAAGTATATGTAATCGAAGATAACAATAAAAATATACGTTGACATTAATTAAAATGGTTGCAAGTAAATCGTTGTAGCTTAGTGTAAATTGTCTGGAAAAAGAAGATATGGAGATGAATACCGAAATAAAAGATGAGTTATTTTGTTGAGAATAAGAGATACAAGCAACTAATGCTTTCCAATTCTTGTGTATGAATAAATATGAGCAAATTTATACACGGTGTCTTCTGCAAAAGCAAATCATCTCATGTGATTAATGATTTTGAGATAAAAAATTTATTCGTACTTCATGTGATAAGAATGTTAATCCATCATATAAGAATAAAAAATAGTAACCTAAATAACAATTTGGATAAAAGGAAAGAGAAATAGAGCCCAAAAAGATACATATATAAATAATCAAACAAAATAATGACCTAATAAACAGTTCATATACAAAGTAAAGAGACATAGAGCCCAAAATATACATATATAAACAATCAAAATAAGAAATTATACATCAAAAATATATCATTAGAAAGACACATTCTAACACATTTTTCAACACACTCTCTTTGTTTGGTTAAAATTCACATGAGACCCACATGATTTGGTGGGACCTATATAAATTTGGTAGGACTCATGTAAATTTTAACAAATCAAAGATAGTGTGTTAGAATGTGTGTTTTTAGCATTCATCTATATCAAATATCAATGTGCCAAAATGTAAACAAATAATATGATTGGTAAGAATATAATATAAATACTAAAATTGAGGCAAAAATTGAAGGTCAAAATAAATGATTGGTATGTCGACATTGGTTGTGTCTATTTTCTAGCCTTGTAACACGAAAAGGCAACTGTTGTTTACAAAGAGGAAAAATGTACCATAATTTGTATGTATGAGTAAAAAATGATATTGATAGTGTTATGGACTCTCATCTTCTTTGCTAACTTCTTGATTTTTGACGTATCATGTTGAAGGAAAAAAATCAACAATTTAATGAAATATTTCTTGTTAAAACAAAACAAATGTTCAAAATGGTTAACAACCCATGAAAACATAGCAGTATAATATGAATATTTTGAATCAAACCCAGATGGTAAAATCTTTGTATTTGGAAGGTAAAACCGTGAGTATGATGGTTGTGGCTTGTAAGCACATACATAGGATAATAGAGAGAAAATGAAGTAAAATAATAAAATTGAGACGTTTAGAATTTGATAACTAATAATGGAAATTTATTTTATCAAACAAATAATAATAGGATGATGTATGTCAATCTCCATAAAATGGTTATAAAAAGGAATTTATTGATCAAATATTATTGATCACCAGTATGTATAAAAGACATTACATGATTATTTTTTGGTGCAGAACGTTACATGAACTTAATGTCTGGTTAAATAATAAAATCTCACATATGTGTGTTGCATGTAAGAAGAAATGGAAAGGACGATTCTATGAGGGATTTGGGAGGTGCCACATTGGAGTATATGCGGCATAGCAAAAATAACATTATGTGGCGTAATAAACGATGAGGTGTCACCGACAAATTTGGAGCCAAATTTAGGGTCTAATTTAATAAACATAACATAATAGATACATACATCTTGTTGTTGGCAGCTGTACTATTTTATAGTAGAAAACAGTATGATTTAGCATTTTACCTAAGTTTTATCTTTAACATTAATGTTAACACTAACTATGATTTTTTGATATATTGAAATTTGTCATTTTCCTTAAATAGCTAGGAATGGCAAGTGCAGTGCAAACTGTGTGTGGACAAGCTTATGGAGCCAAAAAACATGCAGCAATGTGCATCACTTTGCAAAGAGCAGTCATCTTACATTTTGGTGCAGCAGTCATTCTAACATTTCTCTATTGGTTCTGTGGAGATTTTCTAAAACTCATAGGACAGACAGAGAGCATAGCCGTGCAAGGTCTAGTGTTCGCTCGTGGACTTATTCCTCAACTCTATGCATTTGCATTCAGCTGTCCCTTGCAGAGGTTTCTCCAAGCAAAGAACATTGTTTATCCCCAGGCATTTATGGGAGTTGGAGTTCTCCTTCTTCACACGCTTCTTAGCTGGCTAGTTGTTGATGTTTTAGGCTATGGCCTTCTAGGTGCAGCCCTTACTCTCAGCTTTTCTTGGTGGATTCTTGTCTTTTTAAATGGATTGTACGTCATTCTTAGTCAGAAATGCAAGGAAACTTGGACCGGCTTCACTATTAAGGCCTTCGTAGGAATTTGGCCTTACTTCAAGCTTACAGTTGCGTCTGCTTTCATGTTGTGGTAAGGTTACATCCTGATTTTCACTCTCTGACATAAATACATACATACATACATACATACAAATTAAAAAATACACGGGGTGGCAAAACTGATCCGATTCTACAAACCAACCTGTTTAATCGGTTATTTTAGAAGGACGAGTTGAGATTTTGGACCCTACCACCTATGTTGGTCCAGCCCCGCCCAACTTTAAACGGGTAGATCATAGGGCAGGCCAAAACGAGACGGGTTGCCCAGTTTTGCTACCTTTAAATACAACCATTCATTCCTATTTCCAAAAACTTCCTATTTCTAAAAACTTTAGCTCATGTTTAGACTAGTTTGTGTTGATAATATGTATCTTATTGTAGCTTGGAGATATGGTACAATCAGGGACTTGTGCTCATATCAGGACTGCTCCCCAATCCCACAGTGGCACTGGATTCTATTTCTATTTGGTATGTTAACAATTTCTCTTAGAATAATGTTTCTTGTTTATTTGCCAACATGTTATCTAACCATGATAGTCCATCCTAATGCACTAATATTTTCAGCATGAATTACTTAAATTGGGATATGCAAGTTATGTTGGGCCTTGGTGCAGCAGCAAGGTTTGTAACAATTGTCAAAAACAATGTTTTTCATTTAAACAACTTTCCATACAAACATGTAAAAGTACATTCTATGATTGCAGCGTGCGAGTTAGCAATGAATTAGGAGCAGCTCATCCAAGAGTAGCGAAATTCTCTGTCTTCGTCGTGAATGGAAATAGCATGCTCATTAGTGTAGTTTTCGCCGCCATTATTTTGATACTTCGGGTTGGTTTGAGCCACCTTTTCACTTCCGACTCTGAAGTCATTGAAGCTGTATCTGACTTGACTCCATTGCTTGCCATTTCTGTCCTTCTGAATGGCATTCAACCTATATTGTCAGGTAATACAGTTATAAGCACAACCACCAGTTTAAGTTTTTCCACACTTCTGAATCTGATCCCTCCTTTTGTTTGCCGCACCTTGAAAAATTTCAGGGGTTGCAGTTGGATGTGGATGGCAAGCTCTGGTGGCTTATGTAAACTTGGTTTGTTACTATGTGATTGGTGTTACTGTTGGATGTGTTCTTGGCTTTAAAACTTCTTTAGGAGTAGCTGTAAGTTTAAACAATTCTCTTACTGATTTTAGTTTTATATTTGGCCATACAATGAATTTAATTGTGATTTTTATAGGGCATCTGGTGGGGAATGATCCTTGGAGTTTTCATACAGACTGCTGCACTAATAATTTTGACTGCCAGAACAAATTGGGGTGCAGAGGTATTCAAAACTTTTGTCCTACACAATAATTTATTTGTTTCATGTTCTACATGAATTGTTTGTCACTTGAGGTGTGAACCAATTTATAATGTTGTAGGTTGAAAAAACTATTGTTCGCGTCAAGAGGTTTGCTGAAGATGACACCTTGGATCAACCCGTTGCCGATGTATAGAGGCATTTCTCTTACTGTAACTTTTCTACTGCAGCCTAGGCATGGAAGAACACTTTAGCAGATTAGTATTGTGTTTGAACTTCAGGGATATTGTTTTTGGGTTTGTTCTGTATATCTTATAGGATTCTAAGTTTGACCAAAGTAACCAAACATATTTGGCAGAAAGTATAACTAAATGTCCTTCCCAAACACCTAATGATGCATCTCTGCTCTAAACATTGAGGAAAGACACGCCGCTCATAGGGGGCAACATAAGGCTTACAAAAGATCAAATACGAGAGATCAGAAGTGGAATGACTGAACCCTCTTCCAACTCTGGCTGGAATATATCTAGTTCCCCATATCTTTCTAGGACATGCATCCTGCAGTCCTCAGCAGCCATTTTTTCTGTAGAGTATGCACCATGAACATACCCTGCAAAGAGAAGTTATCTACAGGAACCCGCAACCTCTCATACAGACCATGCGGTTACCCAACTGCATCATAACTATAGGAACCTAGTGAATTAATATATGTACCCTACCAAGACACGAGATACTGAATAAAGAAAACAAACTCTATCAATTCAGCCATATAGCTATCAATAGAGAGAGAATCTATGAATATGAACCTAAATGGATATGTTTTAAGATTCTGTGGCCTACAAAACATGATTATAAATAATGATTTTTCTAATCAATTTGTTTCAATTCCACACTTTATCTTCTAAAATGCACCCTTTAGTCCTTATCACTTTAGAGGTATATATCGAATCCACTTTGAACCTCTTACTGGTGACGAAGCATGAGGAAGGATCTTCTTGAGTTGTTTGAAATCAAAGTTAGCAGCTTCTTCATCAGACATTTTCTCAATGTCTTCAGCCAGCCACCCAACAGGCATGTAAACAAGAACAGCATGACTTGCAGCTTTGTGAAGATTAAGAAAGTAGCTGCATCCATAAGATGTCTCAGCAACTACTCCCAGGAACTCCACATTGGACCTAAATAAAGTGTAAAATTATTTTGTTCTCAACTCCAACCCCGATATCAGCAATGGCAGCTTCTTTCCAATCTAGAAGATATATGACGTAGATGTATACATATTTATTGTTCAATACTCTTTTATTCTTATGGAACAAGTTCCTAAAGGATATTTTTCAATACTCTTCCATAATTTATATTGTATATTACTTTTTAAAATATAAAGTTGATCTATATTATTATTTTTTATAAGATGTGTCATTTTTATTTTAATTTGCATGCTTCAATCTTATAATATACATGTGATCTAAATTTTAGTTTCAATAACCATTGTGTGCGTTTTTAAATTTATAAATTTGAATTTACAAAAGAATTGTGTTGTTAAAAAGAAAACTATGGTAAGGGAACTTTCTGAGTTTTATCAACGATCATAAGTTAAAATTCAACTATAAAAATGCAGCAGTGTTAAATGTCTTGAAATGAAGAGTTTTGTCATCCATTGCGATCCTACCAAACTCGATGAATTAATGTATGTAATTGCAATAAGAGGATATATATATGGTCCACACAAAAATTTGTAAATTATACATAGAAATATCAAAGCGATAGTTATAGAGCTCACATCAATTATGGTGCAAAATAGCAACGATAAATTCGTTCCTAAAGAAATTCCGCCAAATTTTTTAGATATGGATAGTTAACTTTAGAGTTCCTTTTATATAATTTAAACAAAACAAAAATAGAAAAATAAAGTTATTTTATATAATAGTATAGTGTATTGCTCAAAAAAAAATAGTAAAGTTTATAGAGGTATAGATAATAATCAATTCAATCCACTCCAAAATAAGTGTCATTTTAGCAAAATGAGTTTCAAAGGCATGCCAGTGCTACCAGTGCAGCTAATACTAGTAAGATGGTTAAGTGTGGTAATTAAGGATAGACCATAGGTGATATAATATTAAAAATGATTGTAAAAAGTTATTCATTGTTCCATCACCTGACAGAATTTGTCATCAACTCTTTCATACCATATTCCCTTCAGTATGCTTAAACCCTCCTTGACTACCACAATTCACTTCATTAATGAAAAAACAGGTAAAATTTGAATACACTATCAGTTGTCTAATTCAAACCCCATATAACATAAATACTGCAGATTCAGACACGTGAACCCCTAATACATTTCATCAAAAATACCCTACTATACTACTGGGATGGACCAATTCCTGATCCAATCTGTCAGAGTTGCAACATTTCTACTAATGTCTTCAATAGTATCGCTTTTCAATGCAACAACTTTGTCCTCCACGTAACTTTCTTTAGCTTCCTCAAGCAGAACTTGAAAGATTTCACATTCGACATTGTTGGATAGCTTTGATTCTTTGTACCCTCTGTCACAGAGATGAAGAAAGTTAATGCTGAAAGCCTGAAATATACAATAGAATTGCAAAATCAACATTCAACAACAGCAAAAAGTGCTGACATACCTTCTGCTCAGACGGTCATACAAAATGGTGTTATCAGTTTGGAGTACAACCACACAATCAAACCATCGCTCAGGAAAGAAATCACAGCCATGATAGTCCACAATATTCCCTCCCTCTTCCATAACATCCTCAAGTTCATCACACACCTACCAAAACCAAGAAAGATACACACATAAAGCCTAATACACACAAGATTAACAAATGGTCTTTTATCACGACGGTACAACTGAAAGTTCACCATTTAGTAAATAGTATGCCAAAATTTTGAAGAGTCATTATCAGTGACAGTGAAATGAGGGAATGGTTAAGGATGGATGCAAAAGGATTAAACATTACAGGAATAACATGACTATTGGGGGCTAGTGGATGTGCTAACAATTTGAACTTAAATTCTTATATACCTAATGCATCGCTAACAACACCAAACAAAACAATACGAGAACAGTCTCAAGTATATGTAGCTTACCAAATCTTCATTAAGAATGTAAGAATCAAGCTCATCATCCCAGCCATCATGCAAGTTCTTCTCTTTGACCAAATCTCCAATATTGATGTGGTTGAGCTGAGTGGCTTCAGCCAGAGCAGTTGATGTGGTTGTCTTTCCTGTCCCAGGTGTACCAGTCACCAAAATGTTTGGCTTCCTTCTCTTGATACTGTCTTTCACCATGACTACGACACACTTTCCAATAAGTTATGGAACAAATTTTCAAAGATTGCTGCATTGTAAAGTGATCCATTCAATTTCAGACACAGATAAATCTTTCAAAAGTATTAATCATTCATTGTAAATAAACAAATAAAAATGCTTGAACGTTGCCATGCTAAGATTGTGAAAACATTCCTTGTAAGTAAAATACAGCAACAACAACCAACCCTTATCGCACAAAGTGGGGTTCGCTACATGGATCAAAATACGCCATAATGTTCTATCATAACTACATTTGGAATTCCTTCTAAGTACAATGAAAAATAAAATAAAAAGGGTATCCTCCCCTGTAAACCTGTTCACTTTGTTCGGAAATTAAAAATACATACATAGATTTGGGTGATTCATAGGCATTGACAGATTGTTTCCGACTTTCTGTGCTCGATTTGGTTTGGGTTATAGTATTAGACTATTAGTAGCTGGGTAATCATACCGTAAAAGTAAGGATGAGACCAATGTGTGCAATTATTTATTTATTTATATAACAGAAAACGGTGTCTCATTAGCGTATAAGCACAAATTTGTGTAAGTATCATCAGTCTTACAATAAAAAGAAAAAATAAGTGCATTGCTTGAAATTGTGTTGTGTGAAGTTCCTAAAAAGAAAAAATAAACGCGTTGCTTGAAATTGTGTTGCGTGAAGTTCCAACTATCAAGCTATAGAGAGGTTGAATCATGGCATCAAGCAACAATAGATAGAATAAGGGTGAATGTTTAGGGTTGAATACATCTCATTTTATTTATGAAAACTCAATATAAAGAATGTGAAAATTGGTATACGCGAACCGGTTTGTTTAACCCACCACCAATCAACTAACCCAGATGTATTGCACCACATCAGCTGAATAAATCCACAGACACACCCCACACCATGGCTTCTGGGAACTTTTTTAGTGAAACCACACATTCAAAATGGAAGTCTCATGAAAAAATAGCTGAACAGAAACAGACAGAAAATAGAAGAACTAACATTTGAACCAAAAGAAAACATATACAAAAGAACGGCTTCAACACTGCATGGAACAAAAAATATTTGGATTTGGACGATCAAAGAATCTAAGCAAAAAAATCGCTAGATTAGCTGAGATTTAGATTGAATTATGCTTATTATAACATTGGTTCCTACAGTCGAGTCAATTGTGGTTTGATTTGCTTTCAGGTCAGTATCCTTATCTAATGAAATACTACACAAGCCTGAGCACTGAATTTAGCCCAAGTGCGAGACTAGCCAATGATTTGGTTGAATACCAAAGTTCCACATCCGTTGCCTTATCAAAACTGATGAAATGAAATTCATCTACAAGTTAACCTTAATCACACTTAACCCACAAGAGTAGGAAGGCACCATCCGCAATGGATAACACTAGGCAATGTTCCTACTGTTCTATACTAAAAGATAGCATAACTATATCCTCTTTGTGATAGAAATAATAAGAACAGTGTTCAATTCAACTAAGCTATACATAAGGTTTAGAGGGAAACTGAAATTGGACATACCGGAAATTCAATTCAACTAATTAACTAACTTTTTCAATACCCAATTGCATGAATTGAAAAGCAAACAAAAAAAATTAATAGATTAGGGTTTATTCATAAATCTAGGGTTTTGTTAAGAAAGAATTGGGGGAAAATTGAAAAGGAGAAAGGGAAGAAGAGAGCATACCAATTCGATGGAGATGATGAAGACGGCGGTGATGCAGTGCTGAAGAGAGAGAAGAGAGACCAAACAAAATAAAATCCACTGTTTTTTCTTAGACCGGTATAAGACACTAGTACTATTTTTTGGTCACACCCATTTTAGTTCCTCACAATGATCAATTTAGTCTCTCACAAAAATAAAAGTTAAATTTGTCATTAACATTTTCATATCGAAAATAAATTAGTCTTTCTATTATGAAAATGTAAAAGAGTGAATTGAGTTTTATTTTTGTTGGAATTTAATTGATCCATTAGAAATTTATGAAGGATCAAGATGGATATTCACTCACAAATAAGTTAATTGATATTATTCAATTTAAAAAACTTTATTATGAGGTGATTATTTAATTAATGAAATTGAATTATTATTATTTCGTAAATTTTAATAAGAAACTCAAAATGAGAGAGAAATGAAGTGAATAGAGAAGACAAATTTCATTATTAAATTGAATGATATGTTACAATGTGCAAACACCTATTTATAAGCTAATGAGAGTACATAATATCTATCATACACTAACTACATAGTAGCACAACTCCTCTAACAGTCATAACAGAAACACAACTGGCACAGTTGGCATATTGAGGCTTTGTTAAGTTTTGCTCAAGTTACTTGCATCGCAAGTAACTTCTTCTTCCTCTTTATGTTCTAGCAGCCTCTCACAAGCTGGAGCTTGATATATATCTACCATGCCAAGCTTGGACAACAAAGTAAGAAAAGGCTTAGGATGTAGTGGTTTAGTGAAGAAGTCAGCTGCTTGTTCTGCACTTGAAACTGGAAGAAGCTTCATAGTAATTCACATGGGACTCACCAATTTTATATGGGACCCACATGATTTGGTGGGACCCATGTGAATTTTAACTAATTAAAGAGAGTATATTGAAAAGTGTGTGTTAGAATGTGTGTTGCTAGCATTCCTCAATTTATAATATTATAAAAATGGCTCCCAAAAACAATTAGAATGTTTTAATAAAGTTGGTATATTTGAACCAAAAACATATTTAACTCATGATAATATGATATGATAACTCAACGCTTACACTGTCAAATCAAAATATCACATTTGCCTCTTCAAAAATTTACTTTTCTTACATTGAATTTACTAATACAATAAAGTTAGACATATTCCTAATTATTAATATAAATATTAATACACTGTCACAAAATATCGCATTTGCCTCTTAAAAAAAACACTCAAACATAGGAGTAGTAATAAATCTTATTGTTTTGATGTCTCATTGCATTTCAACTTCGATTATTTTTTTACTTTTAAATACAGTAGTAATTCAAAATCACATTATGCATTATTATTACCATATCTTTGATGTAAAACAGTTTACCAAATTTTTCTTATAGATCTTCTCTACAAGTGATAAGCATTTTTGAGAGGTATTAAATGTGGACACTTTTTTCAATTGGAACATTAGTTTGTCACATAGTAAAAAGTTATACCCTTGTGTTAGACTCAACTTCCATCGATGAGTTTTACAATATTTAAATATTTATATTTCGTAAGAAAATTATAATTGCTCTATAGGTCATGTGTTGCTCTTAAGCCCCTCAGTTTCTATCGGCAGCTTTGCATGTTTTGAGCAACACAAGCGGCCTATAGAGCGACCATCTCACTTATTTGTATCAGAACTGATATAAAGGAGTAAAGGGCCAAACACATGTACATAATTTACATGTTAGCATTTAGTTCTACTAGGAGTGATAATTTGATAGTTTGGTACTTCAAGAAGCCAAACATGTAAGTTGACAGTGAGCAGTATTATGACTGCAGATAGACTGTCATGGAATGCTGAGTCTGGTTTTAACCTTTTCGACACTGCAGATGCACGAGCCAACTTGCCATTCCTCTCTTCGAACGTATCATGCAGGACCAAATTATTTGGTGCCCTAAGTGCAATGGATCATATACTGTCAAGGCAGGTTATAGACTATGTATGCAGAAGATTATTGAGCCCTCGCAAAATCTGATTGCAAGAGATTGAAGCAGTTTGTGGTCACTGCAGATTCCTCACGGTAAAATCTTTTCTGTGGAGAGCAGCTCACAATTGTCTGTCTCCCTACCCAAACCAATCTGTAGAATAAAGGAATAAATTGCAGTCCAGTCTGCATTCCATGCGATACTAACGCACACAAGGAACATTGGAATCTGTTGCATTTAAGTGAAGAAATACCAGCAATCTGTCAAACAGCCTGGAACTTTGCTAATATTATTATTTCAAATCTATCAGAATTTTGATGCAGAAAAAACTGTGCTTGTTGCGATGGTGATATGAAGCCCTTGGAGGTGTAGAATAAGTTGATTTCTGCGGCCAACGTCTTATTGGCGGCAAAAGACTATTTGCACGAGTGGCTATTATTACAACAGACGGCCCCTAATCAACCTCAACATGCCGCAGAACACAGATGGTTGAAACCCCCTCAAGACTACACCATATGTAATGTGGGTTGTGCCTTCTTCTCTAATAATTCTGTCAAGGGTATAGGCCTTTGTTTCAAGGATCACACCGGACAATTCATCTTCGCCAGCACAGCCTGGTCAGCAACTAAAGTCACGGTTAATGAAGCCGAAGCTCTTGGAATACTAAAGGCACTGCACATAGCTCACTCTACGTCTATTCCTCAAGTTAGATTTGAAAGTGATAGTGACTGTGCTGTAAATGCCATCAATTCTTCTTCTATCATGCCAAATGAATAAGGAGCAATAGTGTCTAAATGCCGTTCAATCCTTAGTGAGAACACCGATTACAAGGTTGTGTTTGTTCGGAGACAATTCAATAAGGTCGCTCATAGCCTTGCTAGAGCCTCCTTATCCTAATACTAGTTCCCATGATTTTTATAATGTACGGTTCTTTCTTGATCATTTGATCACAGATGAAATGAGTTAATCTTACTTCCTCTATAAATAAAGCAATGCTCCCAACCAGACTACATCTTAAGATAGTACTACTGGATTTGACTGTACCAGTATTACTTAATAATAATTTACTAAATATAATCGGAAAAACAAATTATGAAATTTAGAGATAAACTTACGTGACGGCACCTAATTCATTTACTTCCAAAATAAATTCTCTCGTTTACTTGCAAAAAAGGTTAAAAATATCTACACCAACACCGAAACTAGTCTAGCTAATACTGTTCGAATCCTACAACTAAACACTTGAATTTGATTACCATTTTTGACAATATCATGTAATCAAAATAATAATAAAACATGAATGGTGTAGAAAAGCCTCTAGCAAAACATAAATAAATATTATCATTCATTCATCAAACGGAATACATCATAAAGTGTGTGTCAAGAAGTACTTGGGACCTTTCAGCAAAATATATTTATTAACCTTCATCCAAAATGTCAACAGGTACTCAAAAACCTTTCAGCAAAGGCAGCAAACAGGCATCAAGTTTACCACTGACACTAAATAAGTTTTATTGTGCAAGAAAATAACTAGTTTGGATCATAACTTCATTAACTCAGACAAAAAACATGGAATTCCAGACATTCTTATGTAACTTGGGAAACTGTGGGATGAGGGAGGCATTGATACCACCTTGGCTCGAGGAAGCTTCAGACTTATCCTCAAACTTCATGAACTGTCCAACTTAAGAAGCAGCCAAGTGTGCATAGCATATTGGAGCAACTGCAAACAAGTTTATTACTAATTAGTATCTATTACTCAATATATAAATATGAAAAAATTAGTAAACTCTGATAGAACTTACCAACAGAGATGGCAGTGGTGCTCTGCTGATATCTGTTGTTATAAAACAAAATTTTGATAAGATACTACATTGTTTGCTTCAATAGATTTCATTGAATATCAGAATTTCAGAAACATTATTTCAAAGCAATCAAATCCAAATGGACACTTACACATAAGACAGAGAGTGCACAAGCTCCTGTAAATCATCTGGAGAAAAACCAATCTCATCCAAAAGAACGTGATAATGTGTTGGCCTGCTTGTACTGGGTGGGACTTCAGTGACTTTGTGTTGGGTGACTTTGGTGACTTTAGTGTATTTTAGAGGAAAGAGAGTGATGATGGAATGATTAAAATAAATTATTTTGATGAG
>Ga0228710_1007848_pt1 | contig 15574 bp, 4 predicted proteins | sample MedpolnodulmetaG_FD_177995 | JGI IMG/M metagenome (GOLD analysis project Ga0228710, IMG submission 177995) | Root nodule microbial communities from Medicago polymorpha collected in Santa Monica, California, United States - pink nodules | ecosystem: Host-associated > Plants > Roots > Nodule... | reverse complement strand
GAGAGAGAGAGTAATATCTTGTGATTTATGTTCAATAATAATCAATAAAATCTTTTTTATATAATACTACTAAGATCAATAATAATTATTAAAAAAAATCCTCAAAATAAAATTATTCAGAAATAAAAGGTCAATAAACAACAAACTTGCTCTACCACTTACCCCTAAAAAAGCATACTTGCTCTACGGTTTAAACGTTCATTTGTTACAGATTAAAATAAAGTGATTCTTAAATTGAATATCTTAGAGTATATTTTTAGAGATCTATGTAAAAATTAAGCGTTTGTTTTTCATAATAAAAAAAGAAAAAGAAAATAAATAATTTAATTTGTTTGATTACAACTATATAAAAAAAATTGTTATAAAATTACTTCAATCTTTTGATATTTATTTTCTCTCTCTTCTAAAAATAAATCTATTTTTGGATAAGTTATTCTTGACAACTTTTAATTTGAAGTTGTTTTTAGATTCTGATTTTTTTTTAATTGGTAACAAACGCATGAAATGTTCTTTAAAGTGATTCTTTTTTCAATTTTTTTTTCGTCTTTCAGTTTATTTAGAATTTTTTTATGTTAAATATTTTTTTTATTTTTTTCAAAAAATGTTTTATAATGTTTTTTTTACAAAAAAACATGTCCACAAAAAAATTATTCAAAAATGCATGTTGACTTTACACTAGAGACTAAAACTGAATGCATGAAGGAGCAAGTATAATTGCTCATGGAAATTAATCAATCTAAGACCACATGGAAATTCAATTTAGAAAAAGAAATAAAGGAACAAGTATAATTGTTCATAGCATATCTAAGTTAGGAAAGACTCTTGGGATTATACTGAAAATAGCTCATAAATTTTTTGCGAAGTTGCAAATTATATAGGATTTGGTAAGATGTATTTGATGATTCAAGTAACATCATGAATGAGTTGGAGAAAATGGAGCTAACAAACACAAGAGTATTTTGTTGTTGCTGACAAAATATTATTTGTGTCACATCATTTGCACATATTTTTTTTGTTTGTGTTAATGTTGTTGTCCGTCTTGTTTCCAAATGAGCACTTCAGCCTTTAACCCTTTTTTTTTTTTGAATCGACAAATATTATTAAGTAAGATTAGCACAAGATACACTTAACCCGCAAAGAAGGAAAAAGAGTACACAAAGAGGACCTAATACCATAAGACACCTCTAACAATACAACAACTCAATAAAAAACCTCCTAGGGTCCTAAACCTCCCACCCTCTAGCCCTTATAATCATATTTCCCCTTGATAGGTTTTAGACATTCCTCTAAATACAGTTTCAAAATTCCACTGATTTAGTAACGGTAGTCACCTACATTTATTCATTCTTTTGCTAATGTATAGGGGCATCATGCTCATACTAGCCACATGATCACATGCAACATTTTTGTTATATCATGTAATTTCTTTATAAGTTTAAAGAAAGTCACAAAACCTTCAATTACTTTTGTTATATCATCTGTATTGTTCTTAGCCTTTTCCTCACGTAATTCTTCAAACCTTTATCGCTTTTTCACAAAAACAACATTCATACTCTTTATAGGTTTTGATTTGAATTTCCATTGGAGAGAAAAAATGTTTATCTTAAAATCTAGCTTCTTTATGATTTCATCAAGTGCAAACATTTGCTTTGAAAATTCCTCATTAATTTTAATTTACGATTCAAGGAATTTTTCTAACGAAGTTTGCAATTTGGATCCTTCTAAAGAATCATAAATATCTTGCTTTTGATAGTTTTCAATATTATATTAGAAAATCTCAAAGGGAATTAGTTTTGTGGAGGGTTTTGAAGGAAAAAAAATTGACAAAAATTGAAATTCCCCCCATTTGGCCATTCAAAAGCAAGATGGCTATTCATACCATATTTTTCACAAGGTGAAGTATTAGAAACATGCACAATTATACTTATTTCATCAAGCTTATGGAATAACATCATCACTTTAGTATTTAAATATCTAAATCATAATTGTCTTACATTTTTCTTGATGTGATTGCATCTTCTTGATCTTTGTATCATACAATCTTGTCACATTCCAACGTGATTGATGATAGTTTTTGGTCTTGAAATCATGCATCTGAGGTGTTTTGCCTTGATTTCCTACTATTCTTGAATTGAAGAAGTCTTACACTACCACAAGTTTAATCTTGATCAACAAGACTTCAATAGCCGCGAATTTTTGGATCCTTCTTATTGATCTATCTGCATCAATAAGAACAGTAGCTGATGCCAGAGTGGGTGACACGATCACCCACCATTTTGGAAAGGCAGACAATTCACTCCTTGGATATGAGGAAGCCACTCGTATGGTGTTCTGTGGCCTGTTTCCTATTGATGCTGACCAGTATTGATTTCTTATTTGCATTTTTTTTCTTTGTTGAACAAAAGAATTGTATTGTATTGTTAATCGTTAATGTTGCTGGAGTTAATCAATTTTTTTTGGTTCTGTTACCAGATTTCCCGAGCTACGAGATGCACTTGAGAAGATTTAACTCAATGATATTGCACCAAAGGTGGCATTATGCTGGAAAGTAGTGCATCTTTCGTTTTAGGCATTTGGCAAGGGGAAATAATTTGCATTTTTTATGTATATGGTATCATCTTTCAGTATTATCTTGCTCTTCATCATTAAAATTATTATTTTAGTTAGAATAAATTTAACTACCAATTCAACTTTTCTTTAAGTTGTTGGCTTGATATTAAGTTAATTATTTTGTTGCCTTTTGACTTAAGATTCTTTCATGAAAGAAACGTTCCTGTCAAATCTGCTTGGCATAAAGTTAACTTTAATTATAACATGCACGATCTGAATGTGTAGTATCTTTATCTATCTCAACAAAGGGTCAGTGTTCTAAATTTGTGATGATTATTAACGAAGGGTATAGTTTCATTCACATTTTTGGCATTCATTATAATGTAACTTATAGAAGACAGGAAAAAAACTATAACAGGATGCTTTTGTAGATATTTTGGCTATCATAGATACATTAGAAAGCAATACCTATGTCATTTTTATTCTATATATGTTTTCTCAAATTGGGTTCGAGAACATGTGCCTTTTCTTCGCCTGACCCTTTTTTTTATATAAATTTCCTTTCAGATGGTTAAGTATGATGGTTTTTTGTGAAGAATTCGACTAAGGTTATGTTGATCGATGATTGTAGGAATAGGTGGGACTGCTTCCTTGATTGGAAGCATCTATGTGTTCCTTAGAGATTTTCAGAATGTGGTAATATCAAACCTGGTGTTGGAAGACCTGGCCAAACTGTGTGTTTTAGATTCAATCGCAACAATGTTCTTTCTCACCTCTGTAAGCCTCTCTCTCTGTCCCTCTCTCTCACCCTCTCTATGTTTTCATATACAATTATTGTGTTTGTGTGTAACAATTTCGTGTTAGGTAGGTTGAAACCTCGCGCGGAACATTTGAATCACCAAACTTAGCATTCCCATGTTGAAGCCTGCGACGATGATCCTCCCCCTAAATGCGTTGCTACTGCGTTTAAAGCTCTAAAAAATGACATCGTCGTGCAGGTAGCTAATTAATTACAAATTCATTACTTTACTTTCATGGTTGAGATGTGTTTGAAAGTAATGTTTAATTGTTTAACTATAATTGTTTTAATGTTAACTATATATAGTTCGGTCCATATTTAGGCAAGAAGTTCTAGGACTATCATGGCTGAGATGTGTTTAGTTTAGCTATGACTGTTTTGGGTAGGGAATTCCAGTAATTTTTATTGAATTATGTGTTTGACTGCTTGAGCATGGATTTATTTTAAGAAACTTTCCTAATTAGATTTTTCTAGATAACAAAAGTTTTACACATAACAACATGCTGCAATATGGATATAAAGGCGTGTCTCATGCTTCTAATGACATGGAACTAAAGTTGAAAAAGCTACATAGCAAATTAGGAAATTAATCAATCTCATTCTTAAACTATTTTTGAAGCTATTTTGGAACTATTTTTGCAGCTATAGGTTACCAATGTTTTCTTGAAGTATATTTTACAATAGTTAAAGTGATGAAAACCTCAGGTTTTGATCTGCATTTAGAGAATGCTTGAAATTAATTAGTTTGCAAATTCATTGATTTCTTCAGTTCAACATCCAAATGGAACTTACCAATTCCAATTTGAAACTATGTCAAGTATAATGAATTAACCTTTGTTTTAAATCACGGTGTGCACGTCATTATTTGAAGTTAATATATGTCTTTTTCAGATTTAAAAGAGTAAAGAGTTTATGTGAGATACTATATTATCAAGTACTTAATAATATAGTAAAGAGTTTATGTACTTATTACATGTTATAATATGGCTCTAAAAATACTTTTTCTGCATCATTTCTATATTATCAAGTACTTAATAACAATGAGTTTATGTCTATATCAAATAGTTTGAGCTTTTAAGCAAAGTTTGGTAGTTTGTGACACAAGAGTGGGTTAAATATGATTTGGTCAAATTAGATTTATAATATGTCAAAATTGACAATACATGTTATTTCTGCATTAAAATTTTGATTAAATTACTCATAAATGTTGTGATTAGTTTTGCTAAATGTAATTGTTAAACTCTTTACAAACATGTTCAAGTGTAGAATCTATACAAACTGTTAAACTCTTTACCTTGAAAGAATGAGTTATAGGGGTTGCTTTTAAGATCAAGGGATGCAAGAAAACATGTTGATGTGGTTATGTGAGATACTAGCTGCACCACTTCACAATGATCTTTATAATAAGCACTAGAGTTTTATCTCTATATTGATTATGATATATAGATTCATCTCATCAAAATTCACTATGATGGAGTAAATTGTTGATTATTTATTTCAAATAATCATGTTATAATATAAAAGAATTTTCCTCTGTTATATATGATTACATTTTGACAAATCTTTCTATATATATTCTTTCAGATCTAAAAGCATGTCTATGGAAGGGAGAACGAGTTCAAGTTTTATCGTAAGAAACTTTGAAAGTAAGCTGCTGCTCAAAAGTTCTATGTCTAATATCTACTGTCCGAAAAGGAACCCAGTTTTTAACCCATGTCATTCTTTTTTTCTTGATTTTTGAGGAATTAAAATGCAAACATGAGGCTTCAGCCTTGCAATTTGATGTTAATAGATGTATTATATTCTTCACATTTGTTTTCAAAACTTTCAAATGTTGTCAAAACTATTACTTTTTGTAATGCAGCTATTTAGCCGTATACATAAATAAATAAATATGTGCATTGTTCTATGCACTTTATCGTCACCCTATACATAAAGACTACACAGTAGACTTTGACTTTAGTTAGAAAAATAACAATATTTCAAGTTTAACCGACTTTTAATTTATTGTGCTCATCATTGATTTGTGCGAAGCACGGGAGTGCGATCTAATTTCATCAAGCTTATGGAACAACATCATCACTTTAGTATTTAAATATCTAAATCATAATTGTCTTACATTTTTCTTGATGTGATTGCATCTTCTTGATCTTTGTATCATACAATCTTGTCACATTCCAACATGATTGATGATAGTTTTTGGTCTCGAAGTCATGCATCTTAGGTGTTTTGCCTTGATTTCCTACTATTCTTGAATTGAAGAACTCTTACACTACCACAAGTTTAATCTTGATCAACAAGACTTTAATAGCCGCGAATTTTTCACCAATATTCCATTTTTTTCTACGCATTCTCTTGATTTATCCTATTTATTGAAAATAAAATAAAGTTTGTACCAAAAAAAAACTAAAATGTAGTAAAATACTTATAAAAACATAAATGAAAATACTAATTAATTTAATAAAACTTAACACAAAATAAGGTAAAATATCATATTCATACTATCAAACCTTGGCAAAATCCAACAACAGATTTTGTGGCAAAAAAGAAAACCATAGTTTTGAGGATTTTCCCACAAATTAACAATTTATTCTTTTGAATTTTACAATATGAGAGGGTTTTTTTTATCAATAATTTGTGATGACTTTTTTATAATTTGTGAGGATTTTTTTCAACCATAATTTTTTTTGAAGTTGGTCAAAATGCAATGTTTTTTTTGCAGTGGTCCCTTCAAGAAAAATCACATGTTAATAATTGGGAGCTAATGCCCTTCTCTCTAATTAAGGGAGAATAAGCAAATATGTGTTATGTTTCATTTTCTTGATCAAAACCAATATACACATACTTTAATTATATGTCATCGTAAACTTAGTTCAGTTGCTATGAACAATGCATAAAATATGCAAGGTCTAGGGTTCGAACCCCGGCCACCACTCAAAAAAAAACTTTAAATATAAAAAATTAGAGTCCATGTAGGCATCCGACCAACACACTTAACCAAATCAGATCAAAGGATCAATTTGTTGTATCAGACAAAGAAGACCAAACATCAGAGTCAAACAGCCCAAATAGTTGAGATTGAGCAAATAACATATTATGATAATCATATTCCAAAAATGTTAGTATCTTTTTTTTTAGGAAAAAAAATTATTTTTTTGAAGAAGGCAAAATGGAATTTATTAAAATCACAATGAATCCTAACCAGCACAAGGAATGTTATACTAGGAGTCGTAAAGTAGCAACATACAAAGGAAAATAAAAGTTGTACCAAAACCCGCACCCAAACATACATAAAAAAAACCTCAACCAACGTCACAAGGTGCCACAAAAACAACTTCCACCACCTACACTCCGTTGCTCGCACACAACCCCCAAACATCACAACACAACAACCAAACAACCTTTGAAAAACAATCGGTAACTATAACGATTGAAACAACGACCACCTTCGCCCCAACAACAATCGATGTCACCTTAACGAATCCATGGTTGCAACAACAACAAAAACAACAGCCAGCGCAACAACAAAATCTACCTTCACAACAGCAACACCATCGATCCACATCGAACAGAGTAGTCGAATCGGATGAGAAGGTTCTGATCGAACCCAACCGTTGAAGACCCACCGACACCTCCTCACACCACCAAAAACGTGGCCTACATCACCACCTCACACCACCATCACCTCCACCACATAGATCTGGATCAGAAGGAAACAACCACCACACAAAAACACCAGACAACCTGTGTTTTTCTAACAGCCGCAAACTCAACACCCACAAGGAAGAAAATCACAAAACCCCCAAAACAACACAATTCACAAGCTCTGGATCATCATCACACCCTCGAACTTACCACCAGACAAGAAAGAGGCAGTAAACATTTCACCTCCCAACTCAACACCAACAACCACCACTTGTGATACCCATCACCAACAACCACCAAAATCACCATCAACTCAATAAACCATGACCTTAGATCTGAGATCACCACACGCAGACTGCATCACCACCACTTAAACATCACCCAAGATAGCAGCACCACTCCATGCATCACCTCCATTCGAAACATCACCAAAAACAAAATCACACTAACATCACCACCACTCCAACATCACCAACCGAAACATTTCCCTTGGTCACCAATTCAAAAAACAACGCAGATCCAGATCCGGATATGGCTACGGATTCAGACCCGGATTCGCATCCACCACCATAAACCACCACTAACACCTCCACGAAAACCACCATCACCACCCACAAAAACCTCCCTGAAAGCCACCATGAATAGCAAACCATCACCACCAAAAAACCAGCTACCAGGAACAAACTATGAAAACCCACAGCGATGTGTGTTGCTAAAACCTCCCAAAGTCACCGACGACGACGCCGACACCCACCACAACAAGCCTGAACCAGAACAGTGGTAACAACCAACGACATAACAGAGGGCAACAAGATTTGAGAGCAGTGCAAACCTCCTAAACTGGATTTGACATCGGAAATGGTTGATCTGAAACGACAAACTATCGGATAGGATGAGGGAAGCAGGAGGTGAGGTGATGCGGAGGCCGCGCCTCGTCGTACCACCACCATTTAGATCTACATTGTGAAGAATAGTGGTTGGATTTGAGGGAAAGGTGAAACGGCGGTGTAAATTCAACAAGATTTTATCGCAAGCCTTATAAAGAGATTAACTGGAAATTGAGGAAAAAAAATTTAGTATCGTAAAATATCATTATTTGAAGTTACTTTTATAAAAATAAAAAGTTACTAGAAAGTTTGGTGCATAAGAAATATTTTTTTTAGATGTTTTGGAATTAGCCATTCAATGTACTAGTATTAATTAAGATTTCATAGGGGCTTGTATTGTTTTTATTTTCAAAAATGATATTAATAGTTTAGTTTTTTATAATCATATTCCATGAGATGCTAGCACAATTGTAAGAGTTTAGTTTTGTAACCCAAATGATAGAGTTCAAATCCAATTGAAAATTGTTGTAAAATGGTCATTAGTGTCACTTTAGTTAATTTTAAAAGTCAAATTCTATGAGAAGTAGGGATGACAACAAAGAGAGCAAACTAAACAAGTCTAAGATATGATTTAGTAATTAATACGATGAACTTGATTCATGGATCAAATGAGTCGATGATCTTGAGTTGAAAATTAAGGTTGTTAAATAAATGAGTTGAACTTGTGTTACGTATAGTTTAATTTGTTCGATCCATGAGTCATATCGAACTTGAAATCTCTGATTAAATTTTTAGAGATTATTTACAATATCATCCAAGTGCTCTTAGGTGTATGTATTGTTAAGTTCATATCATTATTTTGTTAAAATAAAATAGACATGTAAGTAACAATAAAAATGCTAGAAAATGGCGTTGAACTTGAACACAATGTAAGTATTAGTTGATACTCTAAGTTATAAATTCCATTTTAAAAAGAAAGAAACACATTTAAACATTTAAACAAATTATGTTTTTAATTTGTACAATCAATGTGTAATTTGTGTTATTTCATATCGTTTCCATTAAACTATTTTCCTATAATTTGATTGAAAACATGTTTAAATCAATCTGATTTGCCATTTTGTAAAAACATATATATTAGCCAAAAAAAGATTGATTATGTCTCAATGTTGAGACACTTTGATATATAATATGAACGGTTTGTTAATTATGTAATCTGAAATATGTGTATTTGTATGCTACAATTTGCCTCTAACGACGTATTCTTTTGGAGGTGTTGATGCAGTTCAAATTATATAATACAAAAACTTTTGAGAGGATTCATATTATATTTTCTGAAACGTAAGTTTTATCGAGACATGTTAAAAAATCAGCAGGGTGTTTTTTTTCTTCCTTCGGTTTTTATTCAGTTCAAATTATAGAATACGAAACACAATTTGGATTATATAATCAAACACAGGGTATTTTTGAGAGAAAAAATAGTGCGTGAGAAACTTATTAGGTGAAAACAAAAATAATCAAATATTTTAGCCTTTATAAGCCTCACATCGCCACCTTTCAAGGTGGGCTTCATTCTAAACTCTTAACACCCACCTCAAACACATAATAACTCAAGGAAGATTGCTTTTCTGACATAGAAAAGTTCACAATGACACAAGAAAATTACCTAATAGCCCCTAGCGGCAGTTAACAGCCACTTAAGTAACCAGCGGTAGTTAACTGTCGTTCACACCAGTAAACAGAACTAGTGCAGTCTGCAATGGTTTTTCCAGCCATTTTGGCCTGTTTGTACCTGTAATTTCAAACGGCAATTCCACATGAAATCAAACCGAAACAACAACATCCAGCAATCCCAAAGAACAACATTTTATAGTTTATCAATTAAGCGGTAACATTACACAAAACCGATAATGCGTTAATGTTTCACAATTGTTTGAAATGCGTCAAATTTTGCAAATTATGCAACACATGACACGTAAAGTACATGAATTTATAATAAATGCGAAACTCAAATATATTGATATATAAATTCGAAAAGTGAATAAATAAATTATTGTTCCATTCGATATCATAACTTATATAGCTGATTCTCAATAATACATATTCCTAACTTATATAGATGACTCATTACATTACATTCGGGAATGTACCTTCCAACTACAACAATTATGTTACCTCTGAATGGGGTAGATTCAAACTTGTTAAGCAGCAGGACTCCAGTATCCGACCGGCATTTCTATTGTTCCATTCAAAATATTAAATTCTTGTTAGGTGGGTTTAAATGAAGGTATTGAAGTGTCAAAGAATGAAGGTATTAAATTCTTTTGACACTTGAATACCGTCATTTAAACAAAACCTAACAAGAATTTAATATTTTGAATGGAACAATAGAAATGCCGGTCGGATGCTGGAGTCTTGTCGTTTAACAAGTTTGAATTACCCCATTCAGAGGAAGACAATTGTTCTATTTAGAAGGTGCATTCGGGAATATACCTTCCAACTACAACAATTATCTTACCTTTAAATGGGTAAATTCAAACTCGCTAAGCAGCAGGACTCCAACATTCGTCCGACATTTCTACTATTCCATGCAAAAGATTAAATTCCTGTTAAGCTTGGTTTACATGACGGTATTCAAGTGTCAAAAGAATAAGGTCCATTCCTTGACACTTCAATACCTTCATTTAAACAAGCCTAACGAAAATTTAATCTTTTGAAAGGAACAATAGAAATGTCGGTCGAATGCTTGAATCCTGCCGTTTAACAAGTTTGAATTACCTCATTTAAAGGAAGACAATTGTTATAGTTGGAAGGTGCATTTCCCTACCTAATCACGATCTTCTGGCGGAATCAAACTTTTGATGATATCTTCAGTTGATCTTAGCAACGTTACCCGCATATCGATCCAATGGAACATGTTGTGCTCCCAAAACATGTTCTTCACGTTTTCGTCGTTCTTTAATTCCACCCAAGTGAATGATACTCTCCCCTCGTCGAGCGTTGGACGTTTATACTGAACTAATTTCACCTTCCTTGTGTCTCTGGGGTTGACTCCTTGGTTGAATTCATTAAGTATCCTTGAGACCTCTTAACGTTACACCAAGGCACCGAACCTTCAACCTCCGAGGTTCTCCACCATTGAATTCTGCATGAACGTCAATCCACCCGACAATTGTTTCAAATCTACACAATTAAAAATTAAAAATAATCAATGAAAAACTCATTCAAACACTTGTAGTGAAAATTTTACATAAACCATAAAAATCTTAAATAAACCCTAAAAAATTTATAAATTTATGCAATATAACTCCATTATAACAAGTATTCATAATATTTGTTAATAGCATTTCAGATCTACAACATAACTATATTAAAACTAAATAAATCAATCCCTAAAAAATTTATATAATTCGAAAAAAAAATTATAAATTTAAGCAATATAACTTCATTATAACAAGTACTCATAATATTTGTTAATAGCATTTCAGATCTACAACATAACTATATTAAAAAAAAATTAAAATTTACAAATTAAACTACAACTAAAATTATAAACATGTATACTAACTAAAATTTATCACAATAGCATAAGTGATAACTTACTTGTGATTGAGTGGGAAAAAAATTGGATGATTTGGTAGAGTTTTTTTTAGAGAGAGTGTGAAAATTTTGAATTTTTAGAGAGACATGGTGATGATAGAGTGGCTGGAAGTTGGGTTCTGTGTGTTCTTATGTTACAAACACAACGGCAGTTAACTACTGTTGGCACCAGCGGCAGTTAACTGCCGGCGGTTTTCCCAGCGGTAGGTAACTACTATTGGGGGCTCTAACGTAATTTACTTGTGTCAATGTGAAGTTTTTTTTATATAAAAAAAGCAATTTTCTAACTCAAGTGTCGGTGTTTGTCTGCATACCCCCACTATAGGGATTGAAGATGCAGATTAATGCCAAACACCACCGCACGAGGAGCCTTCTACCATTGGTCATCCGTCGTCATTGAGAACCCAAGTTCTAGATTGGAACACCAAGAAATAAAAGCGGCATCCAAGAGTATGAGAAACTTTGCAATCTAAAATTTGATAATTGTGCCTAGTTTGAATTATATGACTCTTAATTAATTTTTTTATGATATTTGAATTTAAGTTGAAGACACACATGTGCTCCATATAGTTTTTTTGTCTTTTGGTTCATTTCATATAAGCTATCAAGCCAAACTAAGTTGATCATGAGTTTGAATCGTGTCAAGTTCGAGCAGAAAAAAATTGTGATGAATTTGAGGCGAGTTCGAGGCGATCTAATTCTTATTAAGTCGAATTAAATTGAATCAAGTTTGACCCAGCGATACTCACATCCAACCTTAATGAAAACTTGTCATTTAAAAGTTTCTTGTATGAATTTTTATGGCATCTACTCTCATCAATGATACTTAAAAACCACTCCCATATGAGTTTAGTCATTCAAATGAGGAAACAAACACCATTTTGTCTCAATTTATTCATCTGGATGCATAAATCCAGAGGGGTGTAATTTTTAAAAACCATTGTTTGCCCCAGCAGCCCACTTCAGTCTTATCCCTTACTAATTTTTGGGCCCCAAAGATGACTTAGTGCTACTCAAAAGTCCAATTGATAAGAAGCAATGAACAAACCTAAGCATGCTGCAGCCATACAAACATAAATGCTCCTCCAAGTGGAAGTCATTATTTAAATTTAACAATAATCTCACCAACAATTGCAAGTCTAAGTTAGGGAATAAAATCCTCAACGTTTTCTTTCATTACAACTAGACATAGATTAGCAATTCAATTGGAACAAACAAAGCTTAATGTCATGGAACAATATCAAATTGCCACATACAATCTTATCTTGGAACCTAAAAGATCTTAAGAGAAGAACCAAAAGTGCCACTCCACTTGACTAAAAAGCTAAATATGCTTATGGAAAAAAGCATGATTTGATTTATGTTGGAAAATTGTAAGCCAAACAACAGTAAAGAAAAATAGTTATGCATCGCACCAACTTTCCAGCTAGAGGTGCCATCTATAAATGTGTTTAAACTAACTATATGAATATAGGCAACATAGGGGAAGAATTGAAGGGAACTAACATGTGGGCCTTCCACCCTTTTGAGGTGTACAGCATGATATATTCTCTATACATGAAGCGGTTGCAATGCACTATTTAACACACACTTTTAAATATATTTATTTGTGTGGTGTACAACATGATATATTCTCTGTACTGGAAGTGGATGCAATACACTTTTAACTCACACTTTTAAATACACTAATTTTTGCTCATTAAAATTTGTAGGTTCCATAACTTTTTATTGGAACTTATGAATTTTAACTGATAAAACAAATGCATCGAAAACTAATGTTAAAAAATGTGTGTTATTAGTATTATTCTCCTTAGTTGTTTTTTTTTTTACAAATTGTTTGTTCCTTAGTTGTTATCATCTACGAGAAATTGCATATGTATTTTTTACATAGGGGGGAAATACATTTAATCAACCGTAAATGGGTTTGCCTGAACCCGCCATACAGATTTCTTATGTTTTAAGTTAAAGTTTTGAATATCCATTTATCCAGTATGAAACAATATCCAAGATAAAGTACAAAGATTTATTAAAAACTTCTCAACTTCCCTAAAAAAAACTTCTCAACTATAACCATGTGCCGAAATATAACCAAATAAATATAGGAATTTGCAGTATGGTTTATATAAACCTTCAAATGAAAATCAATACCAACATGGTCCCGTCTCCTAAAAATGTCGACATGATGTAACATGATTGGTAGATATTGAAATTCATAACCATGCAATGTAGTTATGAATTCAACCTTTGATCGGTGTGTATGAAAAATCTATTGCTAGACGTCGGTGATAGATCCCGAGAAAAACGAAGATATTGCATGCAAAAGAAGATATTTTGAGACTTGAAGATCCAATCAATCACATTGTTCAAACATTTGGGAAATATTATATTCCTTAATAACTTTTCATCAAATATATATTTAAACATATTATTTGTTGGATCGAAGATTTATATCATGTATGTAATTTATTTAAAGTCTTAAGTAAATCTAACATTATTTGATGCTAGTTTAGAAAATTCTTGAAAAAACGAACATGAATGTCTCGACTCAACACATATTCATTTCATTTGTTTTATTAAACTGACATTGATGGAATTATTGTATCACTCGTGACAACAAGAGTTGTTGTTGGTCGCGGGATTCTACTTTCAAGGGACCATATCAGTTGTCGATAGTAGTTCAAATGATTTTTGATCTAGCTTAAACCATTTAACAAATTAATAGTTAGCAGAACATGCCAAAGAAAAAACTAAGCCAAAGGCTAGAATAGAAGAATCATCTTTAAAAAAAGAAAGATGAATGGTGCCACCTTTTGTTTTTTTATTGGTGATGCTTTAAAGTTTTAAAGCTCGGATACTTCTAAAACGGGAAAAGTTTATCATGCATCCCAAACAATTAAACTCAAAAATTGTTGTTGACACTTTGTAAAGGGCTGAAAAAACACCTATAAATGATGGAAAAGTTTTGGCGGCAGTTAATTGCTGAGGTAGGGACCGACGATAGTTAACTGACATAAGCTCTCTCATCCATTATTACTTTCAATCTCTAAAAATAAATTCAAATCTCTCTCAAAATCTCTCTAAAAAACCCAACCAAATTTATTCAACAAAATCACAAGTAAGTAATCATAAAGCTATTAACTTACATTTTAGTTGTTATAAATGTTTTTTTTTTAGTTTTTGAGTAGATTTTGAGAAGATTTATTTTATTATAGTTTTTGAGTAGAATTACATGTTATAATTCATTTTTATAGTAGATGTAAGTTGATTAATTTAGTTAAAAAGTTTGCATGATGTTTATGTTATAGTTTAGAATTTTAGGGTTATTTTTAATTTTAGTGTTTTATATTTATTTTTTTATTTTAGTTTTTAAGTAGATTTACATGTAAGAGTATATGATTTATTTTAAGAGTGGATATAAGTTGATTAATTTTGTTATATTTTTTGCATTTTTATGTTTTTTTTCAAAGTAAAACATTCTAGGGTTATAGTTATGATTTTTAGGGTTTATGTATAATTTGCACTTCAAATGTTTGATGAAATGTTTGAATGAGTTTTTTATTGATTTTTTTTAATTTCTTATTGTGCATATCTGATGCAATGGCCGATATGTTCGACGTCCATGCACAATTCAACGGTGGGGAACCTCATAGGTTGAAGGTTCGGCACCTTGGTGTCACGTTAAGAGGTATCAAGGATCAACTGAATGAATTCAACCAAGGAGTCAACCCCGGAGACACAAGGAGGGTGGAATACGTTCGTTATAAACGTTCAACGCTCGTCGATGGGAGAATATCATTCAGTTGGGTGGAATTAACGAACGTAGGGGTGGCAAAAAAATTCGTGCCCGTGGGTATCCGTGGATAAAATCCGTCATGGGCACGGGACGGGTAGCTAAACGGGTACCCGCGGATATAATAAACGGGTATTTAACTACCCGTTACTTAATGGACACGGACACGGATATGATGATACTCGTGCCCGCGGGTATCCGTACCCGTTAATAAATTCTGTAAATTACTAAAATATCCATGTGTGTATATATATATATATATATATAAGAGTTTGGATGTGGATTTTAGATGGTTTTATCTTTTATTTTACTTCAAGAATTTGCATGGATTATGTAAGAATCATATCTATTATGGTATGATGA
>Ga0228710_1007847_pt1 | contig 15575 bp, 12 predicted proteins | sample MedpolnodulmetaG_FD_177995 | JGI IMG/M metagenome (GOLD analysis project Ga0228710, IMG submission 177995) | Root nodule microbial communities from Medicago polymorpha collected in Santa Monica, California, United States - pink nodules | ecosystem: Host-associated > Plants > Roots > Nodule... | reverse complement strand
GTAGTTAGTACTATCCATTCCAATGTTTTAAAACCCGGACTGGTGATCGACTCGGTCAAGGCACTGGGTCACTGTTCGGACCGCGTGACTATTGATCCGGTCTATATAAAAATATTTATGACCAAAAATTATATTATGAATGAAATTTTGATAGAAAAAATCCTGTCATTTTTTTTTCTATTTAAAGTTCATACATTAAAAAAATTATATTCACAGTTGTAAGTTTGCAAGTTAATTTCTTAACTGCATCACAATTCAAGCTAATTCCAATCCAAATTCAAATTTGCTCATATATTAAACAATAGTATTGCACAAAAAACTTCACAGATAAGTTCTAATTCAGATTCCATCTTTAAAACATAGTATGTTCTAAACATTGTTGGAAATCAAAATATAACTGACTTACAAACCCAACTAAGTTGCATAGTCAACAAAAAACAGAAACTCAAATAAGTTATAACAATTCACTAATCAATAAAGTATTTATGCCCATGAAGTCAAATTGTCATAATCTTGATATCTATATTCATCATCTTCATCGGTTGGGATGGGAGAGGAGAACGGCGATTGAAAATGGCATTTGGGTTGGGAGTATGTGTTACTAGAGTTTTTGTCTTTATATATGTTGTGCCTTTTTATTAAAAAAAAATGGAAAAACAGGTCGGGTGGGCTAAACTGGTTCAGCGGTCCACCCACTAACCCGGATGCGTCACACAAGTTTCAGCAGGTTAATTGCACATCCGGTCCAGTAGCCTGCCCGAGTCGCTGCACTCTCTGGTTCGTGGGCCGACCGGTCCGACCGACCGGGTCGGTCCGGGTTTAAAAATACTGGTCCAAATTTTAAGCCGTTTCGACTATTTCACATAAATTGTTTTGACTATTTTATATAAATTAAGAAACGTAATCGATTTTGTATAAGAAATAGAAAGTATGTTATTACGAGGCTTTGCCTCTCTTTTACAAAATTATCCTTCATTAATGTTATGAGAAAGATAAAATTAGAGAAATGAAAAAAGATAAAGTAATAAATAATTAAGGATGTAATATAAGATATAAGATTAATACTTCATTAAAATTGTAAAAACGACTTATAATTTAAAACAATTTTTTTATTTCTTAAACGAGTTATAATTTAGGACGAAGGAACTTATTAAATAACCCTCTATCGATAAAATATATCATTGCATCAATTTCGATAAAAACAAAAAAGAACTTGTTTTCATGTGTTATTAGGAACTTTGGAAGCCAAAAAAGCAATTTTCTAACTTTTATATCAATTATTCTAGTCCCAAAAGTGAAGGATATTTTCGTAATTTCAAACCTCTCGAACCCTCCTTCAATCACCAGCATCCCCACAACTTTATTTCTCTTCTCCCGTTCCGTTCCGTTCCCTCTCAAAACCCTATGCCAAAAACAAAACTCAATCCAAAAATTCAATTTCGCATTTCATCATTCCACAATATCAAACTCCAATCTTCACCAACAACAGTTTCAATCTAGAGTTCCCAATATGACACAATCGAAGAAAAATCACAAAGATAAACCAATTCGCCGCAAGTAAGTTTCATCAAATCTCATCTTTTTTTTCAAAATCATCGTATTAGTAACTTCTATGGGGTGCAAATAGTAAAGTGTTTGGATTTGTACAGGGAAGAGAAACCGGAAGAGCCAGAATTGCCAAAATATAGAGATCGAGCTAAAGAACGTAGGGAAGATCAAAATCCTGATTATGAACAAACTGAACTTGGTTTTCATGCTGTTGCTCCTCCTGGTACCGTTGATATTAGGTAAAGTTTCGATTTTTGTTGAAAAAGTAGTTTTTTTTAATACCCTTTATTAGTGGTTGGTGTTTTCTAATGTTGATGATGTTTTACAGGGCATCTGATGCACACAAATTGTCTATTGAGAAGAGCAAGTACCTCGGAGGTTCGTCTTGTACTTTTATTTTGTTCTGCATTGATTAATAGTACTTTGGTTTGCGCTATAGTATAATGAAATTTTAACAAACCGTAGTAATGGGATTAGATAGATAGAGGGTATCTGAGAAAGACGTAGAAAAGCTATATGAGAAACTATTAAGAAAGATCTAGATATTAATGAATTGGATAGAGATATGATATATGACAGAATAGCACATTATAATGTCGTTTGATCCATGTGGCCGACCCTACTTAGTCGGACAAGGCTCGGTTGTTGTTGTATTGTTCTAAAAGCTGTTATGGTTTGCAAAGAAACAATTAATCTAAAAGCAGTGTTGTCAAATAGCAGCACTGTAGATTTTAATGAAATTTTATCAAATGACTATTGTTCTTAAAGCTGTCTTGGTTTGCAAAGAAAGTTATTTTGAAAGCAGCATTGTCAACTGGCCGCGCTGTAGTTTAATGAAATTTTAACAAACTGCTATTGTTCTAAAAGCTGTCTTGGTTTGCAAAGAAACGGTTAATCTAAATCAGTGTTGTCAAATGGCTGCGCTATAGTGTAATGAAATACTAATAAACCACTATTGTTCTGCGATACACAATTTAGTACAAAGTTTTGTCAAATAGCAGTAGCAGACTGGTCTGGTTTGTTACATTTTTGCTCTCTGCCTTCAGCCATCAATAACACTGATAGCATGCTATAGTACTGTAGCATAGTGGAATTGGAACAAACCGGTATTTTCTGCGATTGACGCACTGTGTAGAAGCTTGTTTTCTTCCGGTGTTGGATAGCTATTGAGGTTTTAGATCTCTTCTGCATGTGCATGAAATTGTTAATTACTATATAAGATTTGTTTCTGGTAGGGTTTATTACTTTGGTGCATTAGAAACCTAAAAATAAAATGTAATGGAAATTCAACAACAAGAAACAATGTCTTTTCCCACTAGATGGGGTTGACTGCATGGATCGAGCAAAGTTGTAATTTTTGATCATAAATCTTATATAATAATAGATTCTCTTAATGCTTTTGTCTATAAGTTATTTTGCTCTAGCCTCCTAACTGATACATCTATTGGTGTCTTCCAAGAATCTCAAACCAACATAGATGAGTGTCTACTAGTACTAACATTTTTAAACAAGGGTCTACCCCTACTTTTTTTCTACTACTTCTGTTTCTACTCTTATTTTGATGTGTGATCACTTATCCATTGTATCATTCTTATTTGTGCAACGCACTGAACTTACTTTTTCATAGGCTCTTTACTACCCAACATTAGGTCTTGTAGCTGTGCGATAAAATTGTCATCTAAGTTCTGACTTCTGAGTGTATTTTCGTTACCCTAAGCATTCTTTCATATCATCTACTCTTGTTGGATCTTGTGATTGACATCTCCTTCTGTTTCTTCGTTATTTTGCAAATTAGACCTAGTATACCTAAACCATGCTACTCACTAAATTGTACATTCTCCGATTTTCACCTCAAAACTAGCAATTATTTACCTCCTTCCAAATCATCAATGATCTGTTCCATAAATATTTAACAAAGTTTTACGTTGGTTGTTATTTGTCTAACGCTACCCTCCTTATCTGGAGGAGGGGGGCTGGGTCTGGCTTTGTGATGCACATAGGCATAGTAGTCATCCTAAACCTCGGTGGTCTCAAATTTCCATATACTGTAGACTCTAATATCTAATGAGTATTTTAACTTGGAATTTTGAATTTCCTATGCTGCATGACTCATAATCTGATCTTATTCAGGTTAATGTTCTTATGCTTTTAATTACATTTAGACATTCTCTCTTTATGATAGAGTATTTGTATGTTATCACAATCCTGGTTGTGGAATCAATCCACGCAGAGATCTTTGCTTTAACTAAACATGAAGCCCTAACTGAATCTCTTATGTTAATAACTTACCTTGTTTGCTTTAATTATATTGTTCAGGTGATGTGGAGCATACACATTTGGTTAAAGGTTTGGATTATGCTTTGCTGAACAAAGTAAGAAGTGAGATTAAGAAGCCAGATGCTGGGGACGACGGGGATGGGAAACCCAGGTGACTGAGTCAGAATTGTCTGTAGTAATAGTTATGTGGTTGTACTGCTATTGATTAAAGCATTTTATTGTCCTTTAAAAACCGTTTTTAGTAAAAATTGTTCTTATGTTTTCCTGGCAGAGCACCCAAGGAAGACCAGAAAGTGTCAATCCGCACAGCAGTTGCTAAGGTTCTTTTGTAGATTTATATAAAATAGGAACTGGAGAATGATTTTACAATTTAAGTTGAGATTGAAGCTGCTAGTTTGAGAATTATTGTCAGCCGTTGGTATTAATACTTTCACTCTTTATTTCAGTCAGTTTATCAGTGGATAGTGAAGCCACAGACGATTAGCAAGACAAATGAGATGTTCCTCCCTGGTCGAATGACATTCATTTATAATATGGTGAGTATTTCCATTTTGTTGTTAAGGTTCTGGTGTTTACAAGAACATATGATGGCTATACTCTTATAATCACAGAATTGGCGTGTATAGTCTTGCAGCATGTATGCGTGTGTACTTGTGCTCCAAGATATGAACATTTGGCCATCTGCAATCTACAGATGTTCTCAAACGCTCTTGTTTTGTGCATGATTAAGTGTGTAGAAAACTATTATAATTATTTGTGAAATGAAAGGAGTGAATCTTGACTATAGTTTATACGGACAGAGAAGACTTATGATTAAACCATCAACTCATGTGACTTAATTAAAAAGTCATCCAATGATCATATGACTTGATATTTTAACTAGTGGCTAGTACTAGTACATATTGCATCTGTCTTTATTTTGATTTGGATGTGCATTAAACATTGGAATGGATATTGGACCTGTTGGGTACCCACAAAAAATATCCATTATGAGTAGGGTAAACCTGATGGCATATGTATTTTCTTGCACTTCATTCTTGTACTTCGTATATATAATCTCAACTCTGAACTCAATGCTAAAATAGCAAGACAGTTGTAAGTTATAAATTGGGTTCAGTAAGATGCACTCATAATCTCAATTCTGTTACATCATTGATGATTTAGGTGCTTCACACTCCATGAACCTAGGTCAATTCCACTGGTTTTTAACTACCCCATTCTCCTCAAGTAATATTGTTTCAAACAACAAAATTCTAGTTGAAAAATCCATGTGGATTGATTCAATCAAAGTAATTTCAAAATAGCTCTTCTTCCACACAACCTCGAGAAAAATATAGTTATAGTTAAAATCCTAATAATGATAATTTGTTATTGTCAATTTATTATAGTTAAAATGTGAGTAACGGATACGAGTACACTCACTTAGGTACCTAGTGGGTAAGAATACTTTTTCAATTAAGGGTATGTGGATGAGTATCATAGTACCCTAGCCATTGCCATCTCAGTGATAACTTAACATTATAATACTCAAAGTATGTGGATGAGTATCATAGTACCCTAGCCATTGCCATCTCAGTGATAACTTAACATTATAATACTCAAAGTAATGGTCGTAAAAATCATTTGTGAAGTTGAGGGTTAAAACTCATGTATAGACTACTTGATCCAATCTTATTATAATATATTTTTTAAAAATTCTATGAAAGCAATTTTCTGACATAACTTATGTTTAATCTGGTAGGAGAGCGGATACCATCATGATATTCCAACGACCTTGCACCGAAGTAAAGCTGATTGTCCAGTGCCCGAGGTTTGTGATCCTGCATTTACTCTTATGTTTGACAGCTTGTCTACACCTTTACATTTCCCTGATATACTTTGCTTTTATTTGGAACAGGAAATGGTGACAGTTAATGTTGATGGATCTGTTCTAGATCGAATTGCTAAAATAATGTCATACCTTCGTCTTGGTTCTTCTGGAAAGGTCCTAAAGAAGAAGAAAAAGGAAAAAGATGCTAAAGGTATTGTTCCAAGAAGATTCTTTGGGAAGTAGGGTTATTAATTCATACAGTTTTCATGCTAATATTGATTCATACAGTTTTCATCAAAACCATGTTTCTGGTAGGTGCATTATTATTTTATGTAAAAGATCACAATGGATTTTTTTTGCTTCGCCGTCATGATTTGTGGTGACCATGTTTTTGATGTGGGGTGAAAAGCTTTTAATTAGTTTGAGTGGCATAGGTCAATGATGTGAAACACTTTTCTCCCTTGTTTCTTTTCGATATTAAAGAAATCAGAGGGATATATTGAATGATAGCATCCATTATCTCCTATCTTATATGCATTTTACTTAAAAAAAAGGATTTACTGGTTAAAAAATTCCTTACACTCTCTTATTACCCAGGGAAGTTTTTGGCTATTGGTAATGGATATGACAAAGAGGATAAGCTGGCAAAGGTTGAAGGTGTGGGGACAAAGTATCATACAGAAAGAGAACCTATCCTTCCACCTCCACCTCCCATGAAGAAAAATCCTATTATATCAAGAGAGAATCAAGGTCCAGCTGTTGCTAGAGAAGAAGATGACGACATTTTTGTTGGTGAAGGTGTTAACTATGAGATACCGGGTCCCCCAAGTCCTGTCTCTGAAGACATGGAAGAATCTCCGAAAAATAAAGAAAGACCTCAATATTTTGCTGAACCTGAACCTGTTTATGGTCCTATCCCACCTGCGATGGATCAAGGATGGCAAGAAACGGTAAGTTGATGCTATGCATTTTAATTTTGGATTGCTGATTTACTTTGCAACATAATTGGAAAAATTTCTGCACTCCTGTTATAACATACATGTTATAATGTTGTCCCTGCTCATGGAACAAACATTTTAGTATAGATACCCTTAATTTCCATTTTCTTCATTCTCGTCATCTTCAACACCTACTCGTTCATTATCATTCATTTGGAACAACTAAATTATTTTGTTCTCATTTTGAGATTTTATTTTTCACATTTTTTCTTTACCCACAGGGCCTTTCTTTTTAGACATTGTCACCATTCAAGTTTTTATTCATTTTCAAATACTGTTTTCATGTGACTACTTCCCCCATTTTCAAATCTGTTGTCCAGTCCAACATTTCTCTTTGAATCTAATATCACTGCTGCGAACTTCACCGATGTTATTATCCATGCCTTCATTAGATTACTTACCATCTTTGCACAGGTCCCTTCATAAACATCACCATTCTCTTTTAGTACTATTTCATCTAGTGTAAGTCTTGCACTGGGTGTCTCCTCCCCTGTGAATCAGCCTAGTCTTCTTCACAAATACTTCTCTATCGTGACTCTCCAGTTTCAAATTCATGCATAGAGTAGGGGTACAATATTTATTAACCCTAATTAAAGGCTCCTATAAATCATCTCATTTGGTCCCCTCACCACCCCTATAAAACACAGACTAATCCCTAAGAGAAATGTCGGTTGTTAGATGCATTTGACATTTTGTCTGCACATAGTTTTTAATCATGCAAAAACTGGTTGCAATGAGGAAATACTCACACAAAGCCCATGAAACACCAACAACTTTGTCATGCCCTAAGCAAGGTCATGCCCGCCCTTTGTAAACTTCTTTCCATTGAGAGCTTTGTCCATGTTTCATACATGATACATTAACTTTGTATATTGAAGGTAGATGCACAGACTCCTTTAGGGATCAATCTTCTTTGAACTATGTGTTTTTCTTTTCCCACTTGAATCCAGCTATACGAACGGCAAACCCAAAAATTATGTAAGGAACTTTAAATAACTGACTTCCACATCAGATTCCAAGTGGCATCAAATGTGCGATATGGGGATGACTACTGAAACAACAATAATATATGGTATTCCATTAGTCACCTCATCACTTGGGGATTACAAGTCTTCGCTTTTGGAAGGAAAAACAGTGTAAATAGGGACTAAAAGTAAAAACTCACATGTCGGTGAGGACAGAAGTTAGTTAAGCCAAATTTTATATGAAAACTATTAAAAAATTAATTATATTATCGGTGCTTTTCTTTCTTTCACAAGACTATTCTGCTTGAATTATGTTTGATGGTGTATTGAGTTCCTATCTTATTTTGTTTCACTGTCTGGTCTCAGAATGGATATGATGTAATGCAAACACAAGCCATGGTTGGTGGCTACCAAGGGGAATGGCAGGATTACCAGTATGCTGAACAACTGGCTTACCCTGATCAATATCTTCAGCAAAATATGCAGGGTTATGATGTCCAAGCAGATGTAAATATTCCACAAGATCCACGCTTTATGACTCAAGAAGAGAAGGATCGAGGTTTAGGATCAGTTTTTAAACGAGATGACGGGAGACTTCAACAGCTGAGGGAGAAAGATGCTCGTGAGAAAGATCCTAACTTCATCTCAGAGAGTTACTCTGAATGTTACCCTGGGTATCAAGAATATAACCGTGAGGTAGTGGACAGTGATGATGAAGCTGACTTGTCCAAAATGGATATGGGAGGAAGGGTAAGTAACATCTGCTTTTCTCATGAGGAAACTTCCTGTATTTCTTTTTATTTGGTTGAAGTGGTGTACAATATATCTTGTCATTATTTCAGTAAACTATTTCATATAAATCAAAATAAAATAAAGCATAGTGACAATTATACGTTGATACTCCTCTCAGAAAAAATAAAAATTATACGTTGATACTTGCATTTATCTAAAAATAGCTACTACAGAAAAATAATTTTGATAAACTTGCTTACTAGTGTTGTCAAATATCGGCCATGGCGGATATTGGTGGTGGAATTTTGGCTTTCCGTCATGGCCAATTTTGTGAAGGATGGCGGCGCCATACTCGGGTATGGTGGCGCCATATTTTGTCCGGTATGTCAGATTTTTGGCTTTCCTCCATGGTCCGCCATCGACAACATTACTTATAACCAATTGATGTGTTGAAAGATCCAATACTGAAATGTGCATTCTGACAGGCAAAGGGCCGACTTCATAGATGGGATTTTGAAACTGAAGAGGAATGGGCTACTTACAACGAGCAGAAGGAAGCAATGCCAAAAGCTGCATTCCAGTTTGGTGTGAAGATGCAAGATGGTCGGAAAACCAGAAAGCAAAACAAGGACCAGAAGCTCAACAATGATTTGCACAAAATCAACAAGATACTCTCAAGAAAGAAGATGGATAAGGAAGGGGGCGGTGAAGGTGGCGATTATGATGATGAGCCAACCCCTGGAAAGAAGGTTCGAGTATGAGTCCTATTCACCGGACTGTAATGTAGTATTATTTTTTGGGTAGAATGTAATGTAATCTTTATATAATGAGATGTTCATTCAATTTACATATCTTAAGATGATGAGCCAACCCCTCTTAGAAACCTTGTTAAGGCTGTTTTCTCATTTTCATAGAATGAAAATAATTGGCATTAATATCAACTGGGTATCTAACTTTTACCGGTTTTCACGAAAACTGAGGACATAAATGTGTCTGGCTGCTGAATAAGTGCTGATTGGCTTGATTTTCAAATACTAAGGGAGGGAATTTACTCATCTAGTGTGTTCATTTTGTGGAGGACGGTTATATTGTTGATATAAAAAGCAATTTGTAACTTTTTTTTACGAATAATAGCAAGGGTTTTTTTTTTCTCTTCCAAACTTTTTCCTTTAATATTTTCTCGTTAATTTTTTATTTGCTCAATCATCTCATTCATTCATATTAGGAGTTTTGTTTACAAAAAAAATAGGGTCATGCTAACCTCCGGACACCGGTTAAAGATACTAAAAAAGGAAGTTATTATTAAAACAAGAAACTTTTTATACTTTTTATAGATTGATTACACAATTTTCCTTAATAAATAATATGGGAAAGATAAATGAAAGAATTGAAAGAAGAGAGAGTAATAAATAGTTAAGGTTATAATAGGAAAAGTAACATTAATGTTGCATTGGTATTGTAAAGCGACATATAATTTGAGACAAATTTTTTCTCTAAAGCGACATACAATTTGGGACGGAGGGAGTATATAATTTTTTTTTTTAGTATCCTTAACCAGTGTCTTGGGACACTCGTTAGCATTTCCCAACTAAATAAAATAAAATCATTTATGCTATGTTTGACAATTATTAACATGGCACCTTTTGGTCTGAAGATGTTTAAAAGAAGTAAACAAGTATTTGTCAAAAAATTCCTTCAAAAAAGTATTTGTCAAAAAAAAAAGTTGAAAATAATATTAAATTACGTATAGATAAAGAATTGAATCGTTTTTAAGCTGAATTTGAGAATGGTTTATTAAAATGGTTTGTTCACTTATCCACTTCTAAAAAAAATATAATTGAACTATGACATGACAGAACCATAACAAATCCTGAGGCTCAAACTCAGATCAGCCAAACCAGTCCAAATTAAATCAAACAAAACCTAAAATTAGAGAACACTAAAATCACTAATCAAAGATTCTTAAATGCAAAAATAGAAACAAACTAAAATTAGAGGGGGAAGAATTGAAGCTTCATCGCCATTCTCACTGTCTCAAATACCGAATAGCAGTGTCATCGTCGCTCACTGCTAGTAGCAACTTAGTAAAGGGGTACATTTGATTTGATTTTTCATAATTTTATGGGTTTTGTCTGCTTTGATTCTTCGATCTTCTTTGTATTTCCATTACATCTTTAGACAAATGTGTCACTTTTATCTTGCTTTTCCAACGATGATTACATTTTCTTATATATACAATATACCAGATTAAGGTTTCAATTTCAACTTATTTCAGTTCCGATCAAAAATACTGAATCAGTTCATCGAACTGATGAACTGTTATGGCAGTTCAGTTAGGTTTGAAACAAATTATTAACAATTCGGTTCAGTTTTCTTTCTGAACCAAACCATGAACAGTCCTAAAAGAAGAGTTAAGCCACCACAATACTTCTGCACTACATCAAAACATTTGTAATTTTTATGGCAAAATTTTTAAGTCGTCACTATTGGCTAATATTGCTTGCTATTCTGCAGATCTTTTTACAACATAAATAAAAACAGTGACAACAAGTACTTGAATCAGGAAAACACCTACGGAATAAATCACCACGCTTCCAATTTGACATTTTGGATCAACTCCATAAACAAGTATTAAGAAAACGGGCATTGTCACGAGTGAAATTCTAATCTTAGCAAGTAACAATAGCAATAGAGGGCGTCTCATGAGCACCATTGCACCAATATCAACATTGTTCACTTGTCATAGTAGATCAATTTTCCCACTCTCTACAAGTGGTTTTATCGACTTGTAACATATGAAGTAAAGGACATCAGGCTCCATCTCAAACAGCTTCGACCTGCCAGCATAATCAAATTAAATGGCTTTCTAACTTTTAAATAACAGCAGAACAAATTCATGCGAGAAAAAGATAATTGCCTGTCGTCAACAGGTCCATCTTCAAGTTGAATTCCTGTGAGATATTCTTTACTTCTACACAAAACAAATGTGTCTAGTCGGGGTTGTGGAACTGAAACATTCAAAACAAATTGTCATTGTAGTTTATGTCAGGAGACATCCTAGTGTCAAAGACATAACATATAAAAAAGACAGCATGATTTATGGTAAAGCAGATCCAAACCCTCAATTAGAAAGAGAGAAAACACAAATGGGAAAAAAAAACGAGGGAGAAGCCTCTCTAATATGGTTTTTCATGGAAAGGAATCTACAATAATTTAAATGCACGCGCAACAACAACTAAGCCTTATCCAACCAAGTCGAGTAGGCTACATGGATTAAACGACACCAGAATGTTCTATCAAATACCATATTTCTATCCAAATCATTAATCTCTAGATCTTTCGCAATAGTTTCTCTTATAGTTTTTCTAGGTCTTCCTCTACCTTTAGTGATTTGACTCCCCTCCATCTGATCTACTCTCATTACTACAAAATCCACAGGTCTTCTCTTTACATGACTTCTGTCCAACTGTATTTATTATCAGTAAAACTACAAGGTTTATAATATAGCCAGTCGCAAGCAAGTAACATAGTTCGTTAGGTGTTGCCCAGTGCTAATCTTATTCATAGAACAGATGCTCTCTTCCCATAACTAACTAAACGATTCTCAAAGATATCCCACTATCTTCTTCAGATCCAAATATAACAGAACCCATCACACAAATGATTCATCTCTCTCTGCCACATCAACATTTTTTCCCTCACCCTTCTTATGTTTCCTAACATAAACTCTCCCTCCACACTAGGATTTAGGAAGCTCATGTGCTAACTGCACATTTTGGCCCACACTCTCATTTGGCCACTTCTCTTTTCAATTTTCTAGGTTTGCATGGTTAATGAAAATTTTCAAATTTCTAGGTTTCCATGGTTAATGAAATTCTGAATGTAAAAGTGACTTTTGAGGATTAGCTATCAAAATATTCAAAATTAAGCACAACCAAAGGTCATTAAGTGCTTAGAGGGATATCAAAATAATCTCTATAGGGATTCATGCACTTTAAAACAACTTCAAGTCAAATATGCAAAGAAAGCTACAAAGCATAAAGTTTATAAAATGTTGAAAAAATAATGCTACAGAAATGATCATCATACTTTGAGTTTAGTTATTTCAATCCAATCATTGCAAAATCTTTCATATTACTTGTCAAAATGCTAACAAGAAATTTTCTCTCATAACAGACTGATTTCAGAAAAATCAAATTTGAATAATAACAAAACCAAAAATGACAACTAATAATGGTAACTTACCCATGTCATCCTCTTCACTAATGACAGATTGTCTCTCATAAGACTGATAATTTTCAGGCAGTTTTGATAGAACACTGCTCTCCAGATGTTCCTTCAGGTCATCTGTGCACCTGCACCCAGAAAACTAGATTAAAACCCCCAAGTAGCCTACTTCGCTATCTTTTAAAACACATTGATAGTCAGAAAAATTTCTTGTTAAAACACATTGAGCAATCTTTTACAACACATTGGATAGCCTTACCTTTCAGTGAAAAGTTTCTCATCCCTTGAAAGCCTGTTCCAAAGTTCTTGGGTTTTTCGAATGTGGAACATGTACTTTTCGATCTGCAATATAAATATGGTTGTAAAATTAAACAAAAAGCAATCTAGTGAATACAGCAATAGGTCATGCAATCAGTATTCAAATATTTCAACAATGAATGTGTATCTTAATTACATAAAACCTATGATACAGGTAGAAACTAAGGTGGTAAAAAATATTATCTCGCAAAATAGAGGCTATACCGAAAATCACATTTCAATCTAGTTATAGATTAATAAGGCCGCTGTTAATACTTGAGGGTAAGGAAACAATGAATTATTGGTTCGTTTTTCTTAATTTCTATCAAATGAACTAATTTAGACTTGACAGTAAACACCCATAAATAATCCTATTGCTTTGAGTGTAAACGCTAAAAGCCTATGATTGATTACCTTCAGGATGCGGATGCGAAGATATGATCTTAATAGAAATAAGGTTCTATCTAAGTCCATCTGATACAGAGATACTGAAAGAGGGTCACTACCAACAGACAATTTCTCCTCCACAGTTTCTTCCTGTAAAAGGAGAAAAACACATTTATTAAATGTGAAGTAACTAGGAAAACCACCAGAACATCAATGAAAGGTTACTAATGAATGAAAAACCGACAATAAGAAATTTAGGTTTCTTTTCTCAGTTCAATATTTTTTATAAAAGAACTTGAACTTTATATCCATGTCTTCAAAACTTAAATTCATTTCAGCTGGCAAGCTATCACAAGAAACCACAAAAAGTAAAATGTAATGAGTTTTCGAAATGTTACCATCAATTCAATCTGTCCTTTGACACGGTTGATCAAATCAGATTCAAAACGAAGAATCTCAGGGGCTGCCTTTTCATTACGCCAAGCTCGCTTGAGAAGCTCAACATCAGTCGTCGAAATCAAGGCATCATAATCGTCAGCGAATGATGATTGTTCTCCTTCCACAGATCTTGAACCCATTGATCAAAACTTACAATGAAAATGTTCTGCAAGTGTTTTTTTTCAATTTTGTTGCTCAGTGCTATTCAATGAAAAGAACCAAGAACATGGCCACCTGAAAAGAGTTAAAGGAGAGAATATGTGTTAATGTGTTTTCTGTTCTAACCTCATTAGATAAAGTGATGGAACATGAACAGTGTCAGAATGATGTTCAACAGCGGTCAAACTACTGAAAATTAAATAATTTTTAATTTTTTTTAATACAATATATAAGGTTTAAAGTAGAGGTCCGTGACCACAGCCTGGACTGCGACGTAATAACTTTTTATGTTAGTGTAATCCAACGCGGCTGTGACTGAATCTGCATTGATAATATTCTAATTAAATAATTAATATAGTCCCATAAGTATAACTTGGTAAAAGACTACACACACATTTTGATATGTTTGGGCACCAGTTCGAACCCACAATTCACAACTTTTTGGCACTTAGTGCGCACTCAACTACATAACATGGTAGAGTCAAACATGGTAGCCATAAACATTGTCATCAAACATGCTGCAAAATGTACTACCCATAAACCAAATATCTTATACATTCTTTTAAGCAGCAAAATTTTCAATCACCCAAATGTGGTCAGTGGCAGATCTTGCCCGAAATATTGGGAGGTCATATATAATCAATTTTATCAGAAGTTTTCCTCTTAAAAGATGCACTAATTTTCTTATGTATAACCAATGTATTGCTCCTAAAAAATACACAAATCAATTACTACTAATAACATAAAGCGACAGTAAATTCAACAGAATCTTTGAAAATAATGCTCTATTCAACACAAAATGAAACTCAATTGTATATTTCCTTTCAACTTGGTACCTATTCAACTCTAGCCAACATCGCCAACGCAGTGTCTTATTAAATTGTTAATCGGCGTAATAAACAGAGACATATACAATGTATACCAGAAACCCACATAACAAATGAGACACAAATAAGTGGGGACCCATTGTTTGCTCAAATTCAGATGCAAATCCCACACCATTTTATTCAACATAGCAATATTATTCTATCTAACCTTTCTACACCTTAATTAACCCTAAAATAAACGGAGAAGAAGAACATTAATAACAAAAGGATTCAACAAAAGTAGACATCAAGCAACTTCCCACCAAATTCAGCTCTTGATTTTCACAATGAATCATAAATTTTCATCAATTTTCAATTTATAGGATTCAATTTTCCCTCAATTATTAAGGAAGAAACATAGAATAGTTTGAATTAAATGAATATGACAATTGAAAACAAACAAACAAACCTGAATGGATGAGAGAGAGAGAGAGAGGGGTGCTGCCGCTACCACTGGAAGGAGAGTGAGGTGAGGGTGAGAGACGAAAGTGGGGGGGTGCAATTAACAACACCCCATGGGACTAAATTGACTAAAAATGAAATATTTCAACAGTGGATACCTGCTTGTTCTGAATTGAAATTGAGTTGCGAGTGTGAGGGTCGGAACTGTGTGACCTTCGTGCGGTGGTGCGTTCGCCGGGTTCTATGTGCGCGGGAGAAAAGAAGGTGAAGCTTTGTTTAGGTTCCGGATTATATAACTTTATGGAGGGAAAGTTATGTAACTTTGAGTCAATATCCATCACTGGATAAATCTTATGGTCCATATTTTGACATGTGTCCTAGTCATTTTTGTTTTTAATGTTAAAAAAAAAAAACACAAATCAGATTGAGAGACATCAACAATGTAATACTCTATGACCTAATAAGATTA
>Ga0228710_1007846_pt1 | contig 15575 bp, 11 predicted proteins | sample MedpolnodulmetaG_FD_177995 | JGI IMG/M metagenome (GOLD analysis project Ga0228710, IMG submission 177995) | Root nodule microbial communities from Medicago polymorpha collected in Santa Monica, California, United States - pink nodules | ecosystem: Host-associated > Plants > Roots > Nodule... | reverse complement strand
TTCTTGTTAGTTTGGTTTAGATGATGGTATTCAAGTGCCAAAAGAATGAGGTCCAGTCCTTGACACTTCAATACCTTCATCTAAACCAAACTAACAAGAATTTAATCTTTTGAATGAAACAATAACATTTCGGGTGAATGCTTGGGAACTGTCGTTAGACATGGCAACAAAACCCGTGTCCATGGGTACCCGCTCAAACCAACCCCGATTTGACGGGTTTTCCCCAATTTGACTAGGTTTGGGTATGGGTTTGGGTTTTCCCCGATTTCAAAATAAGGGTACGGGACGGGCAACGAGGATATATATATCCACCCCAAACCCTACCCGAATGTAGAAAGGTCATAGTTTTGTTTTTGTTGAGGGGGTTGATAATGGTATGTCATGTTATTTGGTTTGATAATTGTCATGATATAAGAACTTTTATTGATAGTTAAAGGAGCAACCGAATTATTCGGTAAGAAAATGTTAAAATGATTGCAAATTGTTGGATAATGCATTACAATATTACCATTGAAGCTTAAAAAAACTTTTTTTTTATTAAAAAAAACAGATTCACTGCGGGGATGGGGATGAGGCGGGAATACCCGAACCTATTGGGGATGGGGATGGGATTCAATTTCTCATCCTTGTTGGATATGGGTAAGTATATGGGAGTAGGGGATGGGGATAGGGAAGGCAAAACTCATCCCCACCCTGCCCCATTGTCATGCCTAACTGTCGTTTAACAAGTTTGAATTACCCCGTTCAGAGGGAGACAGTTGTAGTAGTTGGAAGGTGCATTCCTTACCTAATCACGATCTTCTGGCGGAATCAAACTTTTGATGATATCTTCAGTTGATCTCAGCAACGTTACCCGCATATCGATCCACTGGGACATGCTGTGCTCCCAAAACATGCTCTTCACGTTTTCGTCGTTCGTTAATTCCACCCAAGTGAATGATATTCTCCCCTCTTTGAGCGTTGGACGTTTATACCAAACGTATTCCACCCTCCTTGTGTCTCTGGGGTTGACTCCTTGGTTGAATTCATTCATTTGATCTTTGAGACCTCTTAACGTTACGTCAAGGCACCGACCTTCAACCTCTGAGGTTCTCCGCCGTTGAATTCTATATGAACGTCGATCCACCCGACCATTGCTTCAAATCTACACAATAAGAAATTAAAAACAATCAATGAAAAACTCATTCAAACATTTCATCAAACACTTGGAGTGCAAATTATACATAGACCCTAAAAATAATAACTACAACATAAACATGCAAACATCTAAACAATTAAGCAATATAAGTGATTTACATGCAACATTGTATAATTTCTTGTAAAAAAAATCAAAATTTTAACAAAACCCTAAAACTAAAAAAATCTAACATAATCATGCAAACACTAAAACTAAAAAAATCTAACATGATCATGCAAACATCTAAACATCATAACAATTAAGCACTATAAGTCATTTACATGTAACATTCTATAATTTCTTGCAAAAAAAAAATCAAAATTTTAACAAAACACTAAACTTAAAAAATACTAGTTTAAGTGAAAAAATCTATCATACCAACATAATTAAAGTCAAAATTTACTTGTTCTTGTTGTTGTAGTGTTGTTTGATTTGAAGTTGAAGGAATTTCGGATTGGGGTAATTTGAGAGAGATTTGATTGGAAATGAGGAAATGAGGCTCTGCCTAGGCATATAACATCACGTAGCGCAAGTTAACTCACGTCGGGGCAATATGGACATTTCACTTGGGGATGAGCAAAATCGTTTGGATAAAGAGTAGTACTCCCAAACTAATTACTCGGTCCAACCTATTTTTTGAGTTTTTGGATGGGTTTAATCGGATTTTCTGGGTTGACTCAACTCATACACACCCCTAGGCCTAGCCCTTGCAGAGTAACCATGATATATCACTTAGTTTCAAGCCCTTTGACGCAATGTGAACTTAGCAATCCATTTGAAGCAAAATTAACGTACGAAACAGTACCTTAAGATCCCCCAATTGACATATTCACTTCAAATGGAATGGATATAAAAGATAAAGTATTGGTCTATTTTGAAATCTCAAAGATAAATGTCCGAAGGTCCTAAACTAGTAACAAAAGAAATCGTTATAACACATCAAATCTTCATCAGTTGCACTGAAGCTGCATCGAGTTGTTGCAATAAATCACCTGCTGGCAGATTCATAGCACCATATCTCGCATTAGCAAACTAGTAACAAAAGAAATGGTTGTAATTGAAATTATCAATTTGGATAGAGTTCACACTTTTTTTAAGTTCTTTCTTTCAAAGACTTATGTAAGTGTTTATCTCATAAAATAAATATAATGCTATTCAAAAAATAGGATCAGCAATTCGTTTGGGTCCTCTGTTTTTTCCGGCAGGTTTTGGGTTAATTGGAGAGTGATGGTTCAGAGGGGACATGTGATGTGGATAAAGTCTTACTGACAATGACAAAATTATCAGGTTGAAAACATTTATGAAAGGTTGAACCAAGAATTTATAGTTGTAGTGTTTGCAAGTTCTTCTATGAAAGTAAAAAAATTTGAGTCATAGCACCCCCACCCCCCCCCCCCCCCCCAATCTCAAAAAAAAATAGCTCCCCCAGCCATTGAAGAATTGCCAAATACATTGAATCGTGTAAGAAATTCAAGAACGTGGAGTTCTCTCGTGAAACCATCACTGTAAGTTATGCTAATATTTAGACTTAAATTATAAGTCAATACAAACACATGGAAATCGAGTGGTTTGTTGGTCTAGAATGGTTAATAAATTTAAGTTAAGATCGAATTGATTATAAAAATAGCCTAGTTCAATCACCAACTGAAATATGATTTATTTGACTTTCTTTACCTCAAAATCAAACTCCATGACTTTTCCTCTAACAATTAGAAGACTAAATAAACTCATTCAAGTTAGTGTTTAACCGTCATTTTTTCCTCCTCACTATAGGCTGTCACACTCGGTGTAAAGTCGAAGCAACCATATATTAAAATTTTCGCAACACCATAACAAGATATTCAAGATTACCCCTTATGGAGTTTGAATTTCCATTGTACATCAATAATAAGAAGCAAAAAAGAAACTAAAAAAAGAAAGAAAGAAAGAAACAAGGATAGGGGGTCAATAGAAGTCGCACAATAAAAAGTGCCATGTCCCTGCCACACTGACTTTAGTTATCGTTGCAAAGGAAGGCAGGGAAAATGTAAACATCTTCTGAATCGTCAACCATGCCAGGTAGGAGAAATATAAACCTTTAACCTATGTGGAGAATGAAAGCCATCATCCAGCTCACTGACCTTATAGTTACATAGCTCGAGTATGTTAATTAATTCTTCCCACCCTGGAATAAACAGGTATATGACCAGAACTCATTAAATATCACAAAAGATATGCAGCATGCGATTCAATCAAAAGAAAGTAGCAAGTCAATTTTCTCATGCTTTTAAAAACAGTTAAAGTAATTTTACAAAGTAAATAAATGAAGTCCTAAAAACTTGAGTAAACCAGTATGCATAAGGGGTCACTTCACCCACGGTGAGCATTTTTGAGTGGGTGTGTGTGGGGGGTGGGAGATCAGCAGTCGTAGACAACTCATGAGAACTTGACTCCCAACAAACACTAGAAATTTGCCACATGTAAACATCGTGAAGAGAATTGCCCCAAAGAGCATAGCCATTTCTCACTTATATGCCCCTAGAAACCCCAAGAAAATGGTGAATTGTGTCTATGGATAATGCCCGTGAACGTTTAATCTCCTTTTGGACACACTTTAATTTTAATGGGAAAACCATTAATAGTTTTTAAACTTGTCCTAACTTGGTAACACCATAGGATTTCAACCAAGATGTTTCTCTAAAGCAGTGCACTTCGAATTATCTGTATTATGTCTTAGTACTAAAAATGATACATAAATCTACACAAAATCGGCATATCATCATATGTTCAATACTAGTAGAAGTTATGAAACTTCTGACTTCTTTGATGTCTTGATGCTTAAAATGATATATAAATCTACACAAAATCGGCATATCATCACGTGTTCAATAACCAACTTAAGTGACATGAAACTTCATATTTGCTAATACTAGTTGAAGTTATGAAACTTCTGACTTCTTTAGTTATAACTCAAGTTTATATTATGCATTTAAACATGCAAGACATAAACACCCATACACATATACATAGAATCAAATAATGTCTTGGTGCTTAAAATGATATATAAATCTATACACAAAATCAAGCATATCATCATATGTTCAATAACCAACTTAATATTTGCTAATACTAGTTGAAGTTATGAAACTTCTGACTTCTTTGATTATAACTCAAGTTTATGACATGCATTTAAACATGCAATACATAAACACCCATACACATATACATAGAATCACGTATGTTTTAACGAACAAGTACATGCATAACAATCATTATATTTTTACCTTATGAGGTGGTGTTCCAGGTCTTGATGAGTTATTGCCAAATCCAACTTTGCCCTTCTTATCGGAAGACTTAAGTATCTGGAAAGAGCATGTCAATGAGTCATCCACACTCATCATAGCACCAGCATTATCAAACTCACCACAGTAATTTGGTGCAGAGAATACAGTCACCAGCTTCCGTTTGGCAAAAAACTCATATCCATCTTCTACAACCTGAGACGCAGCCCCCAAAATATTAAAAGGAAAACATCAGATCAGATTTACTGATTTATTAAAAAGAATTAAGACCCCTAAGCGAAGCAAAATCCCATACACCAGCACACAGACAAATATATAATACAATATACAAAGACATCCACAATTAAAAAAAAAAAGAGGCAGTTAAACAAAGGATCATCAATTGAACATAAATAGGAATGATCCCATATTTATGAGGTGTCGAAGTTAGTGTTAAGCACAAAGAAAAGGGGAAGCCGCAAGAAAACCATATTCAGTCGTGTTGTGCGTTAAAAATAATAAATTAACAAGACTTTACAATAGTAACTAATTTGTCTGTCCTAAAACCCAACTTTGTCATATCCTTATTCGTGTAGTCTTTCTCTTATTTCCTTCAAGTCTCACCGCTTGATTATCATTATATATACCTCTACTCAAAGCATGTGCTTATTTTTTTTAAACAATTTGAGCAATAATCAGTTAATTTCTAACTTATTGTATATACAAACAGTACTATTTATAGCCAAGGATGGCATTGGTCAAACAAGAATAAAATCATTGAAATCAACCAAACTACAGTGTTCATTACCTGGTGAGCTCTACATATCAGATCAAGATCATGATGCTCAAGAAACTCAACAACCTTGTCAGCCCCAAATGTGAATGAAACACCTCGATCATTTTCTCCCCATCCCTCAAGATCTTTATCAGGATCAGCCCACAGAAGGTCACAGAGAAGGCCATGATCTGGCACATCAATAGGGCGAGCAATATTCCGTATCTGATCCAAGTTTTTAAGTTCAGGAGAAAGTCCCCCATGCATGCAAAGAATCTTCTCATCTACTAGAGCAGCAACCGGTAAACAATTAAAGCAATCAGTAAACGTCTTCCAGAGACGAACATTGTACCTCCTCTTGCACTCATCGTAGAAACCATAAATACGATTGATGGAGGCGCATTCATGGTTGCCCCTGAGAAGAAAGAAGTTCTCCTTGAATTTGATTTTATATGCAAGGAGCAAGCATATTGTCTCTATGCTCTGCTTACCACGATCAACATAATCTCCAAGAAATAAGTAATTTGCCTCAGGTGGGTATCCCCCGTATTCAAACAGCCTTAAAAGGTCTGAAAACTGGCCATGGACGTCTCCTGCAAACAAATTGTTTAAACCAGTTTAACACTTACAGATGACAGTGGTCAAAAGCAAAATAGGACCTGAAGGAAGATACACACACAGCATAATGAGACAAGGCAATCAAACTAGGGGGGAATATTTAATTCCATAAACCAGATACTCAAGGTGTCAAGGGTAACATTCATATTTTTAACAAAACAGAAAAGCTTTAAGCGAGAAGACCTGATGATAAGTTGATAGCATGCTCTAAAGTAAGAATGTGTTTGGTTTTGGCATTCGGAACTCTAAAACCAGTAACCACAGTATGTGCAAAAGCTAAAAGAGACGGGCTTTTGCCCAGACCATGATCTGGGACTTTCCAAACATCAAATCAAACATGCACTAAATACCACTGCAGCCCTAATATTAAAATTCATGAGTTGCCATGTTAGGTAAGTGGGCTTTTAAAGTGTTTACAAGTATTGAGCATTTAAACCGAGTGCCGCACAAATGTCAACATGCCAAAAATCTGAGCTAAACCCAAAACCACACCACAAGGCAGTATGTTACTGACATAAGGGGGCTGGATACCGCCTAAACCAGTGCAGGGTTGTATTCCCGAGGAAGCTAACATAGCAACCGGAAATCCACAGAAGAAAGAAGTTCGACCAGGGGTTTCAAGCTAAACTGATAAACAACCAAGGGGTTTCCCATCTCAACAGGAAGAGATACAAGCCTTGCCTAAACTACCATTATTAAACATCGGCCCCTTCTATCCCATACAGCCTCGGTGCATTATAGCCCCCCATCAGCAATGTGGAAACACAAATATTTAAACAAGAAACTTATTTGAAATCATCTCGTGCAGAAAACCACTTAATTGTCTGAAGAAAACCAAACAATCCTATAAAAAACCACAAAAACAAATTCAACTCAAGCTACCAAAGAAGTGTATGATCTATTAAAAGAAATTAAGCGTTCATTAGTAAGAGCTTAGTCTTGTCACCTCACGAGTTCAACTACCCTCAGACAGTTGTAAAATGACTATCAGTGCCGCTTCGATTAAAAAATAAATAAAAATTCACCCGCACCCCAATTAAAGATAAAAATTAACAAAATGAAAATCAGAGTTAAGATTACGAGTTAAAATCGTATCAAAGTACAGGCATACAGATGAATTATAATAATCAGAACAAAGAAACAAGATTATAACTAATTGAAGAAAAAAATGAAAAAGAAATAAGAAAAATACCACAAATTTTGATAGGAGCTTCAAGTTCAAGAAGATTAGGTTGACTGAGAAAGATCTCCTTAGCAGAGGTACAAAGCTGACGAATATCAGCCTCGGTAAGATGAACTTGCTTCGTTGTTCTTCCGTTCTTCGCTGATACAAGCTTCTTTATGATATCATCAAGCACCGTATCATCCATCTCCAAGAGAAAAAGAGAGAGAAAGAAAACGGTTACGTTTAGAGAAAGAGAGAGAGAAAGTAAAACGACTAGCGAGTTTCGCTATAGCCGCCGTTTCCCTCCTTCTTGTTAACGACTGAGTTTTATGAACCCTAGCCCAGTTGATGATGCATCTTCAATTTGTGTTCGTGTGACAAAAAATTATGGATATAGAATTTAATAATCATAAAAATCATGCCTTACTTTATTTAATTCCTTTTATTTATTTCTGACTCAATCTTCAATCCTATCTCCTAATTTCTGGTCAAATTTTTTATCGAAAATTAAATATAAAATCTGGTCAAAAAAGGATTAAATCCTATCTGAAAATTTAAATTTATAAGTGTTCATGTGTGGGACCCTCAACCTCGCACGTGTAATGGGTTGATATGGTTTTCATTTTCAAAATCTTACATGCCTTCTTTCAAAGAGTGCTTCAATGGTTTTATTTTTTAGCAAAAAAATCGTTATTTAAAAAAAATTATAATTAAATAACTGATCTGTTGTCTTAAAATACTTACATCACCCGAGAATGTTTAGATAAGATGATATAGATCTTTTTTAACTTAATCAATGTTTTAAAACTCTTATGAAAAGTTTTTTCTCCATTTAGATTTCACGAGGCTTAAGTGATTAACCTCCACAATCATGCACGCGAAAAATAATGATTTATAAAAAAAAAATACTTACATCGATTATTTAATAAATTTTAAAATTAATATTATATTATATTTGTGGTAGTGCGAGGATGAAGCATTATATCAAGTGTTTGTTCATTCTCTAACAAAAAAAAAAATTCAAGTTCTTGTTAAAAAAAATCACAAGTCACAACACAATGATGTGATTACGTTGATGCATTATTACTGCCGGCAAAAGTTTCCAAAAAAAAAAGGTTTCCGTTGACCGTTTTCAAATTTAAACGGCTCAATTACTCATTTATGATTATTCTTTTTTTTTTTTAAGAAAATTAATTATTATTCTTTTAAAAGTGTTTTTGATTTAATTGCTTTATACCTTTCCTTTCACAAGATGGATATGGGTCATTTCTGCAGGGTAACTAACGTAAAAAAGGAAGAAGAAAAAAACTTTTGATAGAACAATTTTTTGTAACAATTTTTTTATTGTTGATGCATTTTCAAAATCAAATTTAAACTCGTGGATTTGCATATTATATTTGAAATTTGGATCATCTAATCGAGACATTATTAAATTCTCCGTAAAAATGGTAATAATATAACTTTCTTTTCACCCAAATGAGAGTGGTTACTACATTCTTGATTTTGACTAGTTTTGGATCTTAACTGTTTTTTCTCGTATAAATAATTTATTATGTTCCTAAGAGTTTAGTTCAATTGGTATAGACATTGCATAATTATATATGAATTGGGCTCAAACTTTAGATACCTCACGTATTCATCTTAAAACATATATTTCTAATCATTAGGTTGTTTGAACCCGAATAAAATAAAAAATGTGTTGTCACCCTTTGGACAAATAGGACACTATTGCAATAAAGTTTATATTCAAGAGTTGTAACATTGCATTACTAGAATTTAAAGGTATGATTTAGTTTTTAAAAAAACTTGAACTTCAAATGTTTAATTCAGAAGAAGGTGTAAGTTTTCTAGGTTTCCATGCAAGGTGTTTAATAAGATAATCTAGGATATTCTCTCTTATATTGTGAACGGGTCAAGGTTTCTTATCTTTGATGCGAAGGAACTTAGAAGTTTTTCTTCATCTCCAGTTAGTGAGAGAGGTGCAAGTTTTTTGTGTGTCTGTAATGACGAGTTTAGAGAATCTCAATTTGAGTGAGGAAGATATATTGTCTTCCGATAATGTTCCTAACAACGTTGTTCGGGCGGATCCCACAATGTGCTTGGTTGTTATGTTCCTTGCGAACAAACCAATCAAGAACCATGTGATGAAAGAAAGAAGGGTTGTGCTAACTAGTGTCCTAATGGCACTTGTCATGGAAACTAAAAGTAGTACATTTGAATTGAATTGAATTCAACAGTATATTGACTTTTAAAAAGTAAAATTCATCATTTTCACTATTTTTCAATGCAATATTTCTACTTTTAACCAATTCCATAAGAGCACTTTTTAACATTTCCCAAGAAAGAATGGTTACTATCCGGAATGGAGGTTGCGATTAAGGAAGTCGATAAAGGTGTTGATGTATTCTAGTTCTTTCATTATGTGGATATGGGAATGGTGTTTAATGGAGGTTCATGATCTATGTTTACCAATCAAAATAACAATTAAGAAAATAAGAGATATTATAGGAAAATTCATTGGAGAATATGTTGCGTTGTTACAAAATAATATCCAATTTCTAGAGGATGTTCATGAGGATCTGAGTTAAAGTTGACGTTTGAAAAGAGGAAAGAAGGCGGGCATGGCGAATGGGAACGAAGAACATATGTAAAGATATTTTTAATTTTATGAATAAGACATATATGGTTGCGGTTGTAAATACTAGAATCACCCTAATCATTCAGAATATTTAGGATATAAATGGTGACATTGTTACCAACGATGTCCGAGAACCTATGATAAAACATGGTGGGGAGGCCATCAGGGCCAGGGGCAACAAAACAATTCATTTGGCTAATTGGTGTATGAACCTCTTCGGTTGTGAATCTTTTCTCAATAATGCCTTTCATACCACGAGAGACTATGTTCTTTATTGTATGGATAATCTCATTTGTATTCATGGTATTTATAGAAGAGAAAATGTCTTTGAAATAGTAGGTAAATACTATATAAATATTGTCTTCATCATTGATTTGGATTTCATCTCGATTCATAATAGAGGTCATCCCATTACGCTTTTTTCTACGAGAGACTTTTTGATGAAAAGTATTTGGTATTCTTGTTTCCTTCTCGAAGTCACCTTGATCCTTTTATAAGGTGTCCTGATTTGTCGAATGACATAATTTAGCAACAAAGAGACTCAAAACACTCATGAAATTGCATGATTAGGTATGGAAGTGAATTACAACGACTCGAATAAAAACAGTACAAAATGTTTCTCAAACACTACATAACTCTCCTAAATGACCTCTGATTTGTCTTCAAATGCAAAGAAAATAACTAAAAACATAGCCTAAAGTAACATATGATGCTCTGTTATCACAACCCCACACTTAAACCGTTGGTTGTCCTCAAGCAACAAAATAACAAAAAGTTACGGTTGACATAAATTTCAGAAGTTGAACATACCTTTGTGGAGATGACACTCAAATTGTTGCTCTTTTCCATTTAGAGACTTGACTAACTTACCACTTTATGCAAGTATAACAAACTTAGATAGAGAAATGATAGGGGCACACCCTCTAACACACTCCTCTAACACACTCCAATCATAAGTTGCCAAGTCATCCACTTTTTAATTCCTTTTACTTGTTACCGGTTCAACTTTATACACTATAATAATTTTTATTTGTTTGTATTAATATTTAGAATTTAGCTTTTCGTCTTCTTCTTCTTTCTATGTACTTCAACGTCACACTGAGACTCTCTAACCACCATGACTGTCTCTTTAAATCTAGGACTAAACAATCCAACTTGTAAAAAGATTACAACAATCCAAAGCACAAATCCATTAAAAACATGTTCCACCCAACTTTTGTTTGCTTTTAATACAAAAATGTTGAGAACAAAAAATTGAAATGGGTTTGTGATAGAAAAAGTGATTAACCAACATAAAAGATAACACTTTTGTCATGAATTGATGCTTTGCTTCTGCCAGGAATTGATTTATGCTTTAAAATACATTAAAAACCTCATTTAAGAAAATGGAACCCAAATCGAAAAAACAATTGAATTCAAATAGAAAATTTGTGAACTCATATCTCCAAAGGTCAGAAAAGATTGGGAGAAGACAATGGTGAACAGTGATCTGAGAGACAAACTGAAATTTGTGTTGTCAAGGAGAATACAACAATGTTATTGTATGTGTTTTACAAAAAAAAAATGAAAGAAAGAAAAAAGAAAAGAAAATTGGTACAGGTACAACCGGTTATCAGGTAACATTAATAAAAAAATGGGTGACTTGGCAACTTATGATTGGAGTGTGTTAGAGGAGTGTGTTAGAGGGTGTGTCCCTAACATTTCTCAACTTCCAACCACATTTAATTCCAAAACACACACATATGTATCTCCTGAAGTCAGTGGGGCTGGTCAAGATATTTGCACACATAAGCCGTAATGTAATTGTATTTTGCTATGAATTTGAAGCAGTTCTAAATGTTCATTTAAAGTCAACATTACCACACAGATAAATGGGTCTTTTGAAAGTTATACCATGGCTTAGTGTGTGACGTATTTAGGAAAGTAAGCTAACAAAAAATTTGGAGTTAGTTCCTAAGGATTTCCTAATTGAAATGTTTATTTACTCTCCTGCAACCTTCAACTTTGTGTCCAAATCAGAAATGACGAGGTGCTAACATTTGTGCCAAACAATAAACGGGTACTAACATAACTACTTTTTTTTCTTTTTCTTTCAGAGACCAAACTTTTTTATGTTTTATCTATATTTTGATTTTTTTTTCCATTCACAGCAAAGTTCTACTAATACCCCACCCCAAACTTACGACGTTGCTAATTCCAAAGAACAATCACAAACTTAATTTCAAATCATGACAAATATTTCACTAATATATCTAGCTCAAAATAAGACAAGCATATGTAACATGTACTTTTGAAATGATTTAGTCAATAGAATAACAAAGAAAGAATTAATGCATAGATGACCAAAGGGGTTTAGCAAAGGATACAACAATAATATGTCATGGTGGCTAGAAAAGGGCTCAAGGTACCAAACAAGTCTCTTGTGTGTATGATTATATAACCAATAATCCATAGATAAGGATAATTTTGTAAAGTTACTTATAATTTCGGAACAACTTTTAGGATGGAGAGAATCATTCTGTTTCTAGCTTTTATATATATTTTTGAATTAACTCAAACTTTTATCATTGTTTAGGGTATGTTTGTATTAAAGATTTAACCTTTCCTTTTTAAATTACAGAAAAATAAACCCTTAAATACGGAAAACCCATAATCTAAAGATATTATTGAGGAGAGAAAAAAGTCAATAGAAATAGAAATAGATGTAATCCTAAGAAAATGGATAAAGCCACGTGAAGGAAGTGGCAACAACCCTAAAACAAATACACCGAAAAAAAGGGGAGAGTGTAAATAAAAATGAAAAATGAAAAATAAAAAAGAAACGTAAGATTGGGCTCACGCACCGGAATATTCGAAACGGACGGACTATATGAGAAGACATAAGATGATTTCCCGAAAACTATATATACCTATCTTTTTTCATTCTCCTAAATTTGCCCTAAAACATATTTTCATCAGCCGCAACGCAACACAACACCATGTTTTCTCATCTCATCTCTACCAACACTCTCTTCTTCACTTTCTTTACTAAACACAAACCCCTCTAGGTTTTCTCTTCTATGCAATTGACTTTCATTTTTATCACGTGTCGGCGGCTCAATCACCTAAATTCATGGGATCTGAGGGTCTTGGTAGACCCTCACACTCCAATTCAATTCACTTCTCTAACTCCTCTTCTCTAATCCAAAATGGTTCGTTACTTCTTATCTTTACCCCAATTTCATTTTTCTATGTTAATATTGTTCTTTCATTTTATCTTTTTTACCCTTGTTTTTTATTTTTAATTACTATATACTTTTAGTCTCGCCGTCATTAGCTTCTGTATGTGCTATTTTGCTGATTAATTGACAAAACTATCAAACTTTATGAAAATTGAATAATTTATAATTTTCTTTGTTTTTTAAAGAATGTAAATTTTTTGATGTGATCAATTAGGCCTCGTAATTGTCGTTTCCCTTTTTTATAATTTTTTATGTGTTATTCTACTGTCTATGACCGGGATATTCATGATTTCAGCACATTCGTAACTGAAAATTAACCTATTCACGACTGATCCAAATGTAGTCAAGGACTGAAAATTAACCTATTCACGACTGATCCAAATGCAGTCAAGGACTGAAAATTAACCTATTCACGACTGATCCAAATGTAGTCAAGGTTCAAGATAGTGTTATTAACCCCCTTTGTCACTATCTGTATGTTAGATTTAACTAAAGTTTGAATTAGAAGTTGCATACCGACAAATCTTAGTTGTTATTACGCCATTTGGATCTATTTAACACTATCACTTCAAATTGAAGGCGTGTCCGACACTAATGCGAAACCGAAAACCGAAACATGGGGTTATATCTGTTTATTATATTTTCTCAAATTATTATAGGCGTTGAAGTGACACCAAATTATTATTACCTGTCTGTTAGATTTAACTAAAGGTTGAACTGTATGTTTCATACGGACAATATAGTTGTTATTATGCTAGTTGTATCTATTTAGCACCGACTCTTCAGATCACAGGCTTATCTGGCAGTCCACCATGTTAGTGTCATTTTTGTGTCCGTGGTAGTTAAGTGTTACGATTCTGTGAGAACTCTGCCAAGTGTTATTGGGTAGTGGTGGAGATGCTTACTTTCTCAAACAGTCGTTACTTTGACTGTTTTGACTATTCCTCGAGTACTACCCTCGGTTATCCGTTTCATGTATATTGCAGCAGTTGAATTATCCATTTTACGAGGTTTAGCTTACTAATGACAGTCTTCTTAACTTTAGAGATATTCGTCATCTTTTTGTTTTATTATCATTATTGCATAATCTTATTCAATCAATGTTGTTGTGCCAGATGTTGCAAATATGAAAACGTCTGCCGAGTTTTCCTCCTGCAATGAATTTCTAAAGACTCAACCATGTAAGAGTTCCAATCAGTTTCCTCATCTCAAGGGTGAAGATTTGTCGAAAAATAAGCTCAGCGGTGATGGAAAAAGTTGTGCTCTAATTACTTCCACAGTGGAAGGTGTATCATTACAACGAAAATCTGCAAAATCTAACAGGACTAACAGTTCATGTTCAAAAAGGCCGCGGATGCCCCAATTAGATGATTATACGAACCCTAATGGAACTGAAGAGTTAAAGGATAGTTTCGACAGGCTTGGATCACATAATCTGAAGTGTTCTTCTCCAGGTATTATTATTTTACTCTAACAAACAATCTGTGGCTTTCTGTCTACATGCTCCTAACTTGTTTTTCCTTGATTTTCTTTTGGCACAGAGAAAGGTCAATTACCAAAGCAGAAGGGAAATAATAGCAAACGTGGTGATAAGAAGAACTTTAAAGTCCCTTCTTCAAAGGCTAAATTTGAGTCATCCTCTATGAAAATGGCTACATCAAACTTCAATTCTGCCAGTGGAGGGAACACCTTTTTTGGTATGTAATGTAATTATCAGGGGCATTGTTCTCTTTTGTTGCAAATCTCCGGCATTCATATTGTGATTGAAAATGAATGATTTAGTATATAGCCGCACCACAGACTCATTATAACCCTTTTTTATCTGATTTATGAGTTTGTACTTCATAGCATTAAGTATTCAAGCTATTTGACGATTCAGGTCATCCCGTTTAATGTTTGGGCAAAACCTATCTAAAGTTGTCTAATTGACTATTGCTTGTCTAGGTCAATTTTTTTCTTCGAAATATAAGGAAGTTCAAAATACATATGGGGATTTCTTTTTAGGAGTGTTATCAGTCCTGGATAGCGGCCGACCCCAAAAATGCTATAGCAGGATAGCAAAGAGCGGGCCGGCAGCTATTTTTAAATATTTTATACAACTTATATAATTTATTTATATTCATGAAAACTGATCAACGGGCTGCAACTTAACAGTGAGAGGGTGAAAAATGACAGTAGGAGTGAAACAGAATGAGAGAGGAGATGGGAAAAATGCTATTATGGTATTTTTTTTAACTGAAAAAAAATCCCAACTTACCCAGTCAAAAAGCCATAACAGGTCTGTTTTCCTCACATGCTTATCCAGCTTAAGAGCTACCAAACTTGTTTATATTGCTTTTAAGAGATGCATTTTAACCACTGTATTGTTACAGTAATGCCTTGTTTTCTCCTGAAGTTATCACTTCTTCTACTATTTTCCAGGAATCTTGAAATCAGTGTCATTTGAACTGTGTTATTTATGTTTAGTTATTTTCTCTCGTTAAACCTCAGAATGTCATTTATTTTGGTTTAATTATAACTTACAGTATTAATCCGAGATTACTCTTTATCCAAGCATTATCAAAATAATGGCATCGTAAATATGATATTATGCCAATAATGTGTTCTGATCTTTCATAGCATCATCAAGCTACAACTCCAAGTAACAAACATGCTCTTTTGTTTATTGATTCTTAGTTTAAGGCTGACATTATCTACCTGAATGCTTTTTTTTTTTTTTTT
>Ga0228710_1007844_pt1 | contig 15579 bp, 11 predicted proteins | sample MedpolnodulmetaG_FD_177995 | JGI IMG/M metagenome (GOLD analysis project Ga0228710, IMG submission 177995) | Root nodule microbial communities from Medicago polymorpha collected in Santa Monica, California, United States - pink nodules | ecosystem: Host-associated > Plants > Roots > Nodule... | reverse complement strand
GGGTTTCCGGATTATGTAATCCGGAAACATCATGTAACGCGCCCTATTTTTTGAAGTTTCCGGATTACAAAATCCGGAAAAATCCGTTACTCATTTTTTCACCCTTTAACAAAAGAAAACACCATTCTGGATTATAAAATCCGAAAACTAAAGGGCATTTTTGAAAAAAATAGGGCGCGTGAGGAAACCCACAGAGTGAGAAAAGTAAATCCCAACTTATTTTCTTATCTTTTATATTTGGGCAAACCAATGCATGACTTTATCCATTTTGATCATACCATACATATATGCATATTAAAAAAGTGTTTAGATGTTTTGCTGATTCCAAATTCCAAATGATGGCATGTGCGTCACATGAGTGGAATAGTTTTTTAATTTTGAATCGGGTGTTAGAGATTCGAACCGCAACTCCTACATCTATTATGGAATATTCCTATCAACAAATGAGCTAAGTTCACAGGGACTTGGCTTTCTTATTTTTATAGTAGTCTTTTGTGATATTTTCATTTGAAGAAAGAAAAAAATTCGTGTTACAAATCTTAGGAATTGATAACTTGATTTTTTTTGTCTTCGTAAGCTTAACTCAGTTGATAGAGACAATACATAAAAGTTAGTTTTTTAGATGTTACATCAACGAACTTTTGCATGGTGGACCATTATGAAACGCAAATCTAGTGATCAAGATTCAAGACTCAAATGAGTTTGCATTAGCTCATTTGGATTGATCTGATTATGTTGACTTAAAACTTTAAAGTATGTTTTTTCAGGTTTTAGGTTCGATTTTCCTCAACGCCAATTTTGGTGGGTTAATCCATACAAAACTTTACTCTGGCTTTAAACGAGAATCTTGTAAGTGGACGATGAGATTAAATCTATCAAATTAGTCGATCATGAAAAGTCAAATATCGAATTTTAAAAAAAAATGTTGAAATTCATGTAAATGTGATTTTAGCAAATTCGCAACCATGAACTACTAGCTTCAATTAGTGATTTAGCAAATTTTTGGGTTGTCCAGGCCTGAAAATTGCGTTTTTCTTAAACCTTATAGCCGAAATCAAAGTATTTGCAACTCAAAGATTCAATTGAACCTGAAGACAACTTTTTGTTTCTCTCTCTCTAAAAAACGTATCCTCTGACTTCTCTCTTGAACTTCAAAAGCCTTGCCTCCCTTCTTCCAAATCTGCTACTGTAAGAGATGTAGAGGGTGTTGCTTGATGATGCGATGATGGATCTTCCATCCGCATATCTTTCCTTCTTGTCTTGTGTCCTTTGACCAGTTTTAGGTTTCAAAACTCACGGCGGTCGCCGCATCGGTGAGTTTGATTCGTCGGTTTTTGCTCGTCTCCCTTCGGCAAACAACACACTCTTGATCTAATCCTCCTTCGTCGCGTTTGGGTCGCTGCCGTTTGGAAGGAACTAGGAGGTTGATGTTGGTTTTGATTTGGCTTTGGAAACTCGAATCTGGGTTGTTTTGGCTCGGATCTTGTGTTTTGATTTCATATTGTTGCTCGTTGGTCCGAATCTGCTGGTTTGGTGGTTCAAGCTAGTTATGTTTGGATTTTGTTCGTGTATGCCAGGAGGTTTCATGCAAGTTTCGTCTTTGGGGTCCTCGTATCTCCGATTTTTTGTTGGCTGGTCTTTGTGTTTTGTTTTCATTTTATAGGTTGTTGGATCTTCTCTTTTGGCGATTGTTTGTTTTGTGAAATCTCCGGCTGTGTTGTTTTGTGATTGTGTTTTCCTGTTCAGAGATTGGGGAGCTTAGATTCTGGCGTAGGGGTGGTTCGGTTTAATTAACCTGAAAGGGTCTGGTCCTGTTAACCTGAAAGGGTCTGGTTACTGACGTATTTGACTCATCCCTCGATCTGAGTTCTTACACGTGTATGCTCAAAAGAGTTTGTATGCTTGCTGGTGTATTTAGGGAGCGGTTGGCACTTGGATTTTGTTACCGTGTTGGCGGTCAATCCATTCGCCATTTTTATACCTTAACTCTTCTTTTGTAATGTTCACTTTTCATATTTTTTGTAACTTGGTTTCGTGCTTCTATGTGGGTTCGTTGGGTTGCACCTGTGATAAGTGAATTTGTGTTAGGATAGATTAGGGTTGGTCCACCTAGTTTGTTTTGTCATGATGTATTCCCATTTGGGTTTTACCTGGGTCAGGTCGAATGTCCCCCAATCTCTGTATCTCTTTTTTATTTAATGTATTTTGTCTTTTGCCTAAAAAAAAAACCTTATAGCCTATTTTGCTATGCACATAATTGACTTTTATTTTTATTTTTAAAGAATGCACATAATTGACTTGAATGCCAACTATCTACTTGTTACGTGGAAAAACTTGTAGCATAAAGATAAAATATACTCCCTCCGTCCATGTATGTAAACACCTTTTATATTTTTCACATTTCTTAAAAAAAATTGTTAGTGTAATTAATTTGTCTATTTTATGTGTTAATATTACAAAATTGTTATTTGTTTGTATGTGCATTAAATTTGTCTTTTCATATTTCAAGACAAGTTAATAGTATTAATTAGGGGTATGTTTAAGAAAAAATATAATAAATACATCTAATAATTTGTAAAAGGGTCTATATTTAAAGACAAAAATAAAGTCACTTAGATATAAGGACGAAGGAAGTAGCATATTAATGTAATAAATTATAGTAGAAGATAAGGAGAGCAAATAATGGGTACAAGAATACTGTTGAACCTCGGGAGAAAAAAATATTTCCCTATCTTTTATATTTGGGCAAACCAATGCATGCCTTTATCCATTTGATCATACTATACATTACAAGTTTTTAGATGTTTTGCTGATTCCGAATTCCAAATGATGGCATGTGCGTCACATGAGTTGAATAGTTTTTTAATTCTGAATCGTGTTTATATGAATTTGGATTTGGTATAGTAGCTATATTGAGTGCTTTCGATCTTAGATTATTAATCTAGATCATTTTACATTAATTTTGTTATTTTGTAATTTAAGTATTCAAAGACTCAATTGAGAAATTTTTGATAAAAAATTGAATTTTCTTTTCTTCAAAACAAATTATAAAAGAAAAACAACTCAAAGTCGGTCCTAGTTTTTTCTCTAAGTTTTCTCTTCCATTTTCTTCATTGAAGGGTAGTTTTGGGTCAATTCTTGACCTGAAATCACCCTCTTCTTCATCTTTTTCTCTCTATTTCAATTTAAATAAGTGGTTTTGACATAGATCTAGGTTTTTTCTTTGTGATTTCATCATCTAAGTGTGGTGGTTTGTTGTTCGTCGTCTTGTGCGGCGCTGTTTGATTTCCCGTCTTCTTGCGGTGTTCATTTGATTCATATTGAAAGGTCGATTATTCAATCAAAGATTTGGGCGCCAATGTTGCAGATCCGGAGGTCATGGATATTCCGGTCACTTTAATTTTATCATATATTTTTGTAGGCATTATGCCTTTATATGCTATTAACTTGGATGATGTGAGTTTGTTTGCAGATTCATCCTTTACATTTTTAGCGGTATTGAATGATGTAATCTCTCGATTTGAATGAATGAATATCATTTTTTTTTTGAAAAAAAAAAAAAAAACTCAATAATGTGTCTTAAAAAAGTTAATAATATTATAATGGCTTAATTAATGATTTGGTCCTTAAGTTATTTGTTGGTTACATTTTGGTCTCATAAGTTATTAACGTTACAATTTGGTTCCTTAAGTTAGTATCTGTTAGCCAAATAAATCCTCACCGTCAATCTTTTGCCAAAACGTTAAATAGGCACATGTGAACGGTGACGTGACAACTTGCAATGTGTATCCACCTTAGACATTGGCTTAACGGTTTCGACGGTGGAGATTTATTTGGTTGACGGAAGATGACTTAAAGAGACTAAATTGTAACGTTAATAACTTATGAGACTAAAATGTAATCAACAAATAACTTAAGGGACCACTTCATTAATTAAGTCTATTATAATTGAAACACTAAGCCAATTTCAGCAAACATCAAAAAAAAAACTTGTGAATTGTTGATGTTTGCTAATAAATTACTATCAACAAATAGAGCTAAATGTAACACCTTTTCACATTGTATTCTCTTATTAACCACAAGTAAACAACAATCATATTTTTTTTCTCACTTAATTTCAATTACATGTATCATTTTTGACATACTTGATAAACCAATTCAACATGTCCTGATGAGCCTCTTCTGCACTCTTAACTGCAACTTCATCTTCAACATTGTACCTCAATGTCCATCCATGACTAACACCAGGGTACAACTTCACAATGCTTTCTAACTGCCATAGCATACATAACTTGAAGTCTTAAGTTTTGAAAGGAAATTTAATGGAGAATGTTAACCAGTGTCCCCGGGACATTGGTTTAGCACCAAATGAAGTAAGTTTTTATTAAAAAGTATGTAATTATTTCTTAATAAAAAGAGACCGTTTATATTTCCAAGACAGAAAATTCTATTTATGGATTCCTTAATCAGTGTCCCAGGAGCACCGGTTAACAAGTCTCAAATTTAATTAAGATAATCAGCAAACAATTCTTCCATAGTTTCTCACCTTTGCTTTTGCAGACAACAATTCTTCAGTTTGCTTCAACCTTTCTTGTGGGAAAATAGAATCAATTTCAGCTCCCAATAAAGCAATAGGAACTTTCACATCTGAAGAAAAACAAAATAAAGTTTGTGGATGCTAGAAAAGCAACTCCGGTTCAAAACAATATAGGAAAAGTACAAGCAATGAACACACGATATTTGATAACGAAATTCAGTTAAGTGTGTCCAGTGGCGGTTTCACTGTCCGGCGAGTCCGGGCACGCGTCCGGGCTCCGATCCAAATTTTTTGTAATTTCTTATGTAAATTCCTCTGAATTTCTTATATAAACCCTTATAAATTGGACAATTTCTTTAAGCTTTTTGATTATTTACTTGCAATTTCTTATGTAAACACCTATAAATATGTTGCAATTTTTTTGTCCAGGCTTTGTAATAATCCTGGCTCCGCCACTGGATGTGCCTACGGGCTACGGCTAAGAAGGTGCAATACCTTTCTATTATTTTAAGCTTAGAGTTTACATTTTGCAATTTGTATTTAAATATTACGATCGAGCTATCAATAACTATAAGTAATGAACAATAACTATAATAATTTATTTAACTAGAAAACATAAAAGCACAAGATTACCATGAAATTCTTTATCTGAGATTACACCAGGATGTAGAATAACTGCAGCCTGAATATTGTTACTAGAGCTTGCTAATTTAACAGCTACCACCCCTGCAACAAAGCTAACATGTTAAAAAATTAAACTATTCCACATCCCTTATTTCAAGTATTTGTTTTTCTTAACCCTCCGGTTCTTAGAAAAAAAAGTCTAGTAATCCGGAATTCAACCATATGAAATCTGGTCAAAGATTGCACCAGTCAGAGTTGAACTCGGGTTCCGTCAAATAATTCGTCATTTAATAAAATTCATTAACTACTTGAATCCAATCACTTGATTTTTCATTTCGGTAGATTAATAATGATGTTGTGAAAGCATAAAAATGATTCACCTCCCCAACAAAAACCTGCAGCTCCTATTGATGTAACACCTTTACTCCTTAGAGCAGCAATTAAAGGCTTGGTATCTTCACATGCCTTGTCCTGTAATAAGTGATCATCAAAATGAATGTTATTGCTATGATATGAATTGTGAAATCATATGTAGAAAAGGAAAAGAAACAATTGCATTTGTGGGCAAGAAACTGACCGGCCCATGAGCCTTTCTCCATGAAACTCGGTCGAATTGCGGATTATCAATATCAGCGTAGTCACCATATAGAAGATCAGGAACAACAACCAAGTATCCAGTTGCTGATACTTTATCAGCAAGTATCCTTTAAGTTTGAAGATGTCAGTGTTATGTGTTAAGTCCATAAACAAATTATTTTGTTCTATATCCCTCTTAATACTCAGGCCTATGGTAGCTGCATTCAAAGACTAACAATAAATTACTAATCTCATAGTGCAGTTCTATTTATATTTATATAACTTACAAACGAGTCGGGTTCCACTTAGTTAACTTTAAGTTCCGTGACTTTATCTCTCGCAATCAATCATTTTATCTCATTAAAATAATTTATTTTAATCATTTATCTATCAATTAAATATATTAAAGTCACTAAACTCAAAGTCATTGAATATTAAGAGGCACAATGGAGAAAAAACAATTTACCTTAGAATTGGTGCTTCATATCCTGAAATGAGTTACACACAACTTCTCATTAAATTTATATATTCAGAATAACTGCAATTTTTATTTACTAAATTTATATTTTTCAAAGGTGCATTATTTTATTTACTATGAAATATCTCTTCAATTTTTAGTCCTCAAAATATTTTTTATGGTTAATAGTGCTTTTCACACCTGTAATATATGTCATTTTCGGTTTTCACCCAATTTTCGATTTGATTTGCATCCTCATAAAAAAAATAAAAAATTCCAGGATACCCCCCTCCCCCATCCAACTAAGCAAATTCGCTTATGTGGCGTTGATTTGACATTTTTTTTAATTGAAATTTTTTCCAGAATACCCCCCTCCCTCATCCAACTCAGCAAATTCGCTTATGAAATTTTTTTTTATCGTCGTGGAAAGATTTTATGACCTTTTTTTTTAATTTTGAAAATTAAATTCCAGAATTTTTTAAATTTAAAAAAAAAATCTTATAGTTTTTTTTCTTCTGATTTTTTAAATTTTTGAAAAAAAAATATTTTTTAAATTTTTTGGAAAAAATCTGACAATTTTTCTGTTTTTTATATTTTGGAAAAAAATCTTAAATTTTTTTTCTGAATTTTTTCATTTTTAAAATTAATTTTCAAATATTTTAAAAATAAAATATGATGTGGAAATATTTTTTTACGCGTGGCCAAATGTCAAATCAGTGCTACGTAAGCGAATTTGTTGAGTTGGATGAGGGTATTCTGGAATTTTTTTTTTATGAGGATTCAAATCAAACAGAAAATTTCATAGAGATGAAAACCAGAAATGACATATATTACATGGGTGAAAAACACTATTAACCCTATTTTTTATGAACATTTTCCGTCTTAAATCTCAACATGTAGCAAACCAAAGTCCACGTGGGCATTTTAATGACGTGAAATGTTCATGATTTCTTAACACATTTTTTTATTAATTTAATTATTATTTATAGTTGAAATAATATGAAATACTGGGATTTAAGATCAATAACCCTTAAATTTTTCAAATCAATTGTGTGAATATGATCCCAAAGAACCAAAAGCCTTAAAAATTATAGATCATTGTTCTTTAAACTTTTGAAATTGTTCTCACGCATCCAAAATTACCTTTAATAACCTAACAACAGCATTGTTCGCTTCTTAATATTTAGTTCACGGATGAACGACAGTTAACTTCTATTGAAGGTATTAAGAAATTTTTTGGTGCATGAGAACAATTTCAGAAGCTTAAAGAGTAATTTCCAAAATTATATATGATGGTCTTGTGAGTGATGCAACCGGTTTGCTAAAGAATTTAGAGACCAAATGTGTTGATTAACAATATTTTAGAGGCTAAATGTCTAAAAAGAGCTTTAAATTAAAAACAAAAGTTGGTAAAAAGCAATTTTTTGTAAAAAGATAGTTAGTAATTTCTTTTTGGTACACAAACAAAATGACAAATAAACATTAAAACTCACACACAATGATACAAATAGAGTGACTGAGGTTTGAACCTCGGTTACGACGTCCAGTCTAGTAATTTCAACATTTTATTGGTTGAGCTAGGACATATAAACATATAATTGGTAATTTTATAACAACTAAAAACATATTCAACTCAATAAAAAAATAATAAGAAACAAGAGTGATTTGTTTGATAAATAAAATCAATGATGATGGTGGTGAAATGCACATAGGTGATAAGTCATAACTCATAAGCATAGTTTGTAGCTTTATCAATGATCTTTATCTTATTCCCTTTTTATGGGTAAAGGAAGAAGAAAAAAACCAGCAGAATATATTATAGTTGAACAATATAAATAAAATGACACCTTAAAATTAGTATAGGACAAGTAAGTAGAAAGGTAAGAAATTGAAGAAGGATTTTGAATTTTACCAAAGATATCAGAAATTAGGATGAGAGCCAATTTGGAATTAGAAGGTCCAGTGACATAGGACTGAAGTCCTCCAAGTTCAAGGACAGTTCCAACTCCATGGATACCTGAGTTCAGGTTAGGTGGATTTTGAAGACAGTGAGAACTTGACATGCCTAAGATATAATAGATGAATTGATGCAGAGAGTTGACAGAAATGTTACCAAATATGTGTTTTTATATATGGTGTTACCAAATATGTTTTCCATTAGAAAAATAATAGCGTCTTCCATTAGAAAAACAAACATAAGAACGTCATTGGGTGCATCATAAAATTTTATTATAATTGCACACTTTCTTTCAATCTAAACGAGGTATATATTATAACTCCAAAAAAAAAACGAGGTATATATTATAAGCTTGGATAATTGTATATGACTTCTATAACAAGTAACAACTTACTTTTGAGCATTAAAAAAACCAACTTACTCATGAGAGTAAACATAATCAGTTTTAAAGCATATCATTTGACATAAATATTTGTGATAATATTGAAGAGAGCTTATGACATGTCAATAAATTATTTAAACTTAGTTTCATAAACTCTTTAAGTGTTATTCTTTACCTTTGTCGTTAATATTATTCATAAATCACAAAACAATGCATCATTGTGGTCTGTGGATACACAGTTTCTCTTAGTTCAACCATAACAAAATTTACGCAATAGATTTAAAAAATAGAGCATTCATTATATGCAATAACAATTAGTATAGGATCTCACTAGGGTAGTATAGAACTTGTCTTCATACCCGCATTTGGAAGGAAAAAAATCTGAAGGCTAGATCAAGAAAAACAATGGCATATACACCCAATGAAACATGAGTAAACATGAGTTTTCCAAAATTTTTGATGAATTCGAAAGCATTTTGTCAGAGCGTATTTGAGGCAGGGCGAAGAGGGCGACCGCCCTAGGTCCCAAAAAATAAGTACAAAATTTGGGCCCCAAAATTTTTTTAGGGCTCTATTAGCCTTAAAAAAAATTGCTTAGTTTTTTTTATCAAGTTTTATGTTTATTATTCAGTATCCAAACTGTAGGTTCACCCTAGACCACCAAAATTTCAGAAACGGCCCTGCGTTTTGTATTGATTTCTAGATTAAAAAAATACAATTCTGATATGTTTAAAGTGGTATGGAATGCTGCGGGGGTGAACTCATAGTAATTGGAAAATTAACAAGGGTAAAATTGGAATTTGTGAAGATTTGTAGGGGTGGAAGTATATGTGTAGGGGTATAGGCTAAAATTTTCCAAAATTAGACTCTTGACCCGTGCTACCACACGGATCCTACCGCTTAGAAGTTAATCGAATAAGTCGCAACAATGTAAACATATATAGTTAATAGAAGTTTTATAAAAATTTTAAAAATATGTTCCCTTTTACGACAACAATAGCAACAAAATGAAATATATAGAAAGTATTACATGTGAATGACCATTCACTTCTTGCAGTAATAATTCTTATTCATTGTAGCCATAAAAGCAATGTCAAATGCTTTGTAATGCATTATGACGTTTCCAATTCCAAAAGCTATTAGTATCAATCATAAATACCAATAGTTGACATTTGGCGTGACCATTTGTTTACTAATGAACTATCTATTGATTGAAATAATTTGACCTCTGTAATAATAAGTATTAATTTATCTTTTATTCACAATTGCATATCATTAAGTTCCATAAATATTTGAAATTCGAATTGTAGGTCTTTAAATGTGTTTTCAAATTTGACTGGTGTCGTCTATAAGCTATAACTAATATCATTAAGTTCCATTAAGTTTCATATGAATGACGTTATTGAAGAAGGTTTAGTACTTCCAAATGATATTTGAAAAATGTTAGACTTGATGAACAACATATGTATGGAAATAAACTAATTATTCTTTCCTAACCATACTTAATTGTTACATGCTATTTCAATTAAAAGTGATTGTAATATGTAAACTGTTTTATGTTGACATAAACTTTTTGACATGCTAATACGTTGACAATATATTTAAATTAAAAATGTTAGACTTCAGGCACATCTAAGAAGTGAAAGTATATACAAAGCCTTAGTTGTTGAGTCGAAATAACCACTGAAATAAGTTTCGAATAATATTGTTTTTCAGAGTTTTAGCCTAATTGTAAATGCACATGTGATTAGCCATCGTTGACTTCAGAACAGATCACACATATTACTCGAAACAGAATACTTGATTCCAGAAGTGCAGAATTATAAATTTTATCCATAGATGTTGTTTGGATTACAAAATCATCAACACAGAAGATAAACACTCAAACTAAATAGAAAAACCCAGAAAAGAAAGCAATTAAAAATGAGTCGTTGATTAATATCACATCTGCATCATACATGCCAATAACCCCTTGATCGCGTTTACGACAAATTCATTAAATGCAAACTCATTATTTTTCTGGAGGTTTAACTTGCACACGAACCATTGAATGCAAACTTATAGACCACAATTAAACATTGGAATTTTCATTGAAATAGCAACTGATAACCGAGTACAAAAGTGGTCGCGTTACATAATGATCAACATAGTTCGAAATTTAAAAGACAGAAATAAAAACATAAATACTAAACAGTGAAATAAACAGCGAAAACTATTGAAGGAAAATAGAAGCAAGTGTGAAATAGAATATAAAAAGGGGATTGTAGGAAACGAATCAAAAACAATCAAAATTGAAACCGATTTGCAACTGCAGGTCTCTCTCAATTGAGTTGTTTGGCGATGAAAATTTGAAACCTTGCGATTATGTCCGTAACTGAATAAACAAAAAACCAAACAAAGAACAAAATGAATAACAATGAATTATTCAGTATTAGAAATGAGGAATACAAAAGCTGAAATTAACAATTAACCTTGCAAAAACCCACTTGGGTTGTCCTAGTGGTATTGACTTGGGATCTGGGAGTGTGCTACTCCTCAAAGTATCAGGTTCGATTCTCTCTGGTGTCAATTTAGGTGGACTAATTTAGCTTCTTAAAACAAATTAACCTTGCAAAGTAAAAGAAGCTTCCGATTGCGACCCCGACGCAATGAAGAGCGAATTCTGACGCGATGGTCAAAAGCGAGTGGGTTTTGCAGAGGATGAAGATATGAAGACAATGATGCTTTTACTTTAGTGGGAGAAGGACGAAAAATGACCAAAATGAAGGTAAAAGATGAAGGGTTTGTGTGTATTTTTGAAGAAGAAGGAGAAGAGAAGGGTTTGTGTTGTTACGCGTGAGAGAGAGAGAGAGAGAGTGAATGAGGAAAAGATGAAATGGTGGTACTGGTACGTTTCTGTATGAGAGAGAAAGTGAAGAGTTTGAAAATAGAGTTTGAATCAACGGCTGAGATTAAGTGTGTGGTTGGGAGATTAGATTAACATTAATTACTTGCCTAGGAGGGAAAAATGTAAGGGATTAGGGCAAACATGCCAGCTCATCAAGTCTAGCTTTTATAATAAAGGATTCACTTGACTTGCTTGGTTTCAACAACTTTTAATCGGTCTCTTCAGCACTTTCTTCAATTGCAATTGCTCTTTAGGCACCCCATATTGCTCACATGCCCTCCAAAATTTCAATAATGTTTCCTATACATAGCCATTGGAAGTTGCGTTCCTATGCTCTCAAGAATCACGTTTCGAGAGTCTCGGAAGTTATCTCCCTATATGATCTCCCAATAATGTTAAGCAATACTAAGTTTTTGCAGTTGACATTAACCGAAGGGTACGGCTCTTCTCCCAACAATTTTTGCTCATTCCCAACAAAATAGTCTAGCGTGAGTTAACTTACGCATGAGTATTCTTAGCTTGTTAACTCACGCAGGAGTATTTTGTGTTGGGAATGAGCAAAAATTGTTGTGAAAAGAACAATTTTCTTAACTGAAATACCTCAAATTTTACAAATACCTCAAATGCATTTTTCCCTTGTCCCATTTCCAAGAATGTACTAATTAACTTCTTGAGAATGGTTACATCGAGAACACCATTTTTTTCTTCTTTCATAATCTCTGATTTCCTTAACAAAATCCCAACGAGAGTATATATGGGACAAGGGAAATATGCACTTGAGGTAATTTTGAGAGTATCAGAACACAGCTTCCAATGGTTATATATAAGGGCATTTTCGAATCTTTCAGTGGCATGTGAGCAATGTGGGAGGCCTAAAGAGTTCCTTCTTTAACATTGTATCCTACGGTCCATCCATGAGCAACGCCAAGGCCCAAAGCACCAACAAGTTGGGAGAACAATACACCTATGGATATTGCAACCAAAATATATAATATTATAAAATGTGAAACTTTTTAATAGACATTAAAAAAGGAAATGCTTCATTTTTCTTAGAAACTATCTTATTTTAACTTTTGAAAAAAAAAAACTATATTTTTTTACAAAATTTCATTTATCATAATGTTTTTTTTTTTAAGAATCAAAAAATGGAATTTATATTCACACTATCATAGACGCCTCTTTAGCACAAGACGTGTCAAAGAAGACGCTCAAAATATAAGCAAATACACAAACACGCAGTCAGCCGATACCCAAACAAGTTAACGGGCCCAACCACCACTGCTGACAACCAAAAACAAAAGCGGCATTATTAGCCTTCAACCACCAGTATGACTGAACCTTATCTATAAGCTTCGTATTGGGAGTGTGAAAATTATTAAAAAAAGTCTATTATTACGCTCATTCCACACTAGTCAAACACAAAGAAGCCATAATAAGTTAGTAACTGTAAAAATGATCGACGTGCCCTTGTGCCACCCAAGTAGTAATTAGTAAACTGAACAAAATATGCACGAAGGTTGTGATGGTCTACACCTGCAACACCAATCCAAAATCGAACCTGCTACCAAATGATGCCAAAATTATCGCAATGAATAAACAGATGTTGTGGACTTTCAAGCTGTCCTCAATCCGCCGAACAATAGGTGTCTGCGACAGATATAATGTCACGATTTAGTAAATTGATTTTTGTCGGCAACCTATCACGAAGAAAACACCAAGCTAGGATGGAAACCTCTAATGGCACCCGAGCATGCCATATCAGGTTATCTGAAACGTCCAATATAGGGGGTTCTTGAGAAGTGAGCAACTGGTAACCTGTACGAACCGAGTAACCCCTCGCAATGTCAAGATGCCACTGCCAGATATCTGAAACATGAGACTGCAAAGTAACATTAGATAACAAGACCCTACACTCCTCTACCATCTCCTCCTCCCACGCCCACAACCTCCTCCTTCACTGCCACACCTCACCCCCTTCCTCCCAACCTTGAGAGAACAAAGTAGCAACCGAAAATCGACTTGTTCTATGCTAGATCAAACAGCCCACTGAAACGCTGACAGAGAGGAACACCTCTTAACCACTTGTTCTCTGCTATCATAATGTTTTAAAAAAGTTCATTAACCCACCGTAATTATGATCTTTGACTCCCAATAGACGGCCCAACATATTTCCACATGTTACCTCTTGGGCTCAAACCTTTGAGCCCGCTATAAAACTAAGCAACTTGACATTTGATTTAAAATTTTATAGTAAAATTATTTTAATGAGAAATTATATCTTTATAAGCGGAAGATCATGCTCTATGTCTAAAAACTAATATTAATTTAGATATTTTGTTGTCATGCTATGTCCATTTGTACTATTTGCTTTTATTTTATTTAGGGTGTTGCAGATTCATCTGCACCCCATTTACCAGCACACCCCCCCACCCCCCACAAAAAAAAACCCTGTTGACTTCTCAAAAATTGTATTAATGAATAATCCTCAAGTTACAAAGGAATCCAACTCCAAGTCTAGGTTTTATCGAAAATCTGTCTCTAACACAACTTCATAGATTTAGTGTTGTGGAACTTACATATGAATCCCTTCGTTAAAGCATTACACTATAAAATATTGTAGTATTTTAATATTTAAGTATTTATTTAGAGTTGAGATTGAGATCTCATTTATTTTATATTAAAGGCACTGTTTATATATTGGGATCATTAGGCCAATCAAGGCACAATGGAAAGTCTCACTGAAAAACTCAACTCATGTTATTATAAGTGAATAATATAAAAAGTACATTTGCTAACAGGCTATTGGTATGACTTATAATTTTATTTTTACTTGTATAAGAAAGAAAGGGAAGTTGGCTATCCCCCTGTCACCATTCCTTAGGAGTTGGTTAACTTCCTTTTATCTTATCTACTTTGGATAAGAATTGTTATTTCTTTGCATAGTATAAGGTTGTGCTATTTTTTCTTCATTCTTGAAAAAATGATTGATTGGAATTTACGACCAACTTCTTATAGGTCATAATTTGTGTTCATTGTATTGCATGTTGCTTATAGTATTACTAAATTCCAAACATAAAACTATTTTGAATTATCAATTTGTACTACTATTAATCCATTTTCTTGAGACAAATTTCCTTTTATTATTTAATAGCTTTGCATACTTCGAATCGTGATTGCTCTGTTACTGCTTTATTATTTTATGGACATGTCTAATGAGGCAATCAATTTTTGGTTGCTATTGTTGCCACAACATGTTTAGTCTCCACATGTTAATCCCTAGTTGATACCTTCAATCAGTCCACTTGTTAATATAAATATTTTAGACTATAGTCCAACACCATGATGGTTTTTTTTTATGATGGATAAGTTATTATCATAATTAAAGTCTCCTATCATGTGGAGTGTGTATAATTTTTTTTTATTTATCCAACTTCTCTCTCTGCCTCTCATCTTATTGATGGTGAACTAGAAAGGAAGCAATTTGATTTTTTATGTACTAGATATCTAATATGTGGTTGAAAATTGATGGATATGTTTATCTAAAAAGATTGAAATAGATAGTTGTTATAAAAGAGACAAAACATAAAAACAAGTTTAATAAATATGGAACTCACACATTTTAAACGTGGAGAAGCGGAGTGCATAGAGTTTAAACCTCAACTATATTATGCAATGTTATCAATTAAGCTAAACTCACATGATAATAATATCGAATTTTTATTATAACTACTTTTGTAATTTTTACAATATCAGACACTTACAAAAGAAGTATGGCAGGTTTGCCCATAATGAGTTTGGCAGCATTAAATATTTCGTGGAGACGTGAAGGGCATTACACATTAGCACACAAAGAAGACTATTATTAGGTAACTCTATCGATGTGAATAGCCTATAGGAGCTTAATGGTTGTTGGTTATTATACTTTATAGTTGGATATATGCACTTGTAATTACCCGAGTTGGGTAAACCAATCAACTTTCCTGATTTTAGGTAACTATCAATGTGAATGAAAACACTCTTCACACACAATGACGTGTAATAATCATACCAAACTCGACAAACCAAGATATTAAACATAACTATAAATCAATCATATTCAACTATAGTTAACTACTTCAACAATTCTTCAAGGACCCCCCCCCCCCTCTCTTTTTTTTTC
>Ga0228710_1007842_pt1 | contig 15584 bp, 4 predicted proteins | sample MedpolnodulmetaG_FD_177995 | JGI IMG/M metagenome (GOLD analysis project Ga0228710, IMG submission 177995) | Root nodule microbial communities from Medicago polymorpha collected in Santa Monica, California, United States - pink nodules | ecosystem: Host-associated > Plants > Roots > Nodule... | reverse complement strand
AAAAATAAAAACATTTATAACAACTAAAATGTAAGTTAATAGCATTATAATTACTTACTTGTGATTTTGTTGAATAAATTTTGTTGGATTTGGTTGGGTTTTTTAGAGAGATTTTTGAGAGAGATTTGAAAAAAAAAATTATAAAATGAGAGTAATAATGGATGAGAGAGCTTCTGCCAGATTTGTAGCAGGATCGCATCGGCAGTTACTTGCCGAGCGAAGAAACCTCGGCAACTAACTGCAGCTGGTTTTAGACTTCCTCGGCAGTTAACTGCTGAAGGGCATTTTTGTCTGTTACATGTGTTTCTCAGCCATCTCAAATGTGTCATCAGCAATTTTCAAACAATTTAATGGGCTTGAGCATATTGTGGCTCAAATGGGCCCACGAGACCTGAAATGTTGATAACTTCAAGAATTCTGCTCTTTATCCAATTATTTTTGCTCGTTCCCAACTGAAAAGACAAAATTACTTCTGCGTGAGTTAACTCACGCTAATGCTAATTTTGTGTGAGTTAAGTCACGCTAGTGTTTATGGGAGAAATTGACTTTGAATGGTGCAAGAATGAAGAAAATCGCACATGGAGGGGGAAAAATCGTACTTGAGAAGTTGAAAAATCGTTGAAGTTATGTTTCTGTGTTGTTGTTATATGGCTTAACTTACGCAGCGTGACTTAAGTCACGCAGAAACATAAATAGCGTGAGTTAACTCACGCAAGGGTAATTTTGGTATTTCAGTTAGGAGTGAGCAATTTATGTTGGGTAAAAAGCAGATTTCTAACTTCAATAGTTTGTAATTAGTCGATTTTAATTTTCTCTTTCTATGTCCTTTTTTCCATTTTATTTATTTAGAGGAGGTTTTGGATCAATTTTTGATCGAAAATCATTCATCTTCATCTTTTTGTCTATTTCAATCTAAATAAATAATTATCACATAGATCTAGGTTTTTATCTTTGTGATTCCGTCGTATTAGTGCAACGTTGTTGATTTTTTGTCTTGTTGCAATGTTCATTTGATTCTTATTGAAAGATCGGTTATTCAATTAATGATTTAAGTGTCAATGTTACAAATTCAGAGGTGTGTGTATTTCATTCACTTTAGTTTTATCATATTATTTGTAGATATTTTACATATGTTATTAATTTGGATGTTGTGAGTTTGTTCGTAACTCGTCATTTACATTTTTAGCGATGTTGAATGATACGTTCTATCAATTTGAATGAATGAATATCATTTTATTTTTATCGAAGAAAAAAAAATCAATAGTTTGTGACATGCCTCACCATCACATGATATATGTTGTCTTTTCCATTGCGGGGCTATGTCTATTGATGTTCACTAAAACTAAATCCCTTCTTATCTAATATGTTTTGATCCCATGCTAAAATAAAAATCTTATCACGAAGTTGATTGGGGTTGGAGATCAGATACTTCCAACGTTTTTGCCCTTATGTTACCATGAAGTTGATTGGCGGTTGAAATATCACACCAAAAAGATTTGATGCTAGAAAGAACATAAATTGTTTAGCGGTTGAAGAAGTATTTGTCACTTGCATTGTAGATTTTGTTTTGGTGGCTAAATGTTGACCATGTTAAACTTGCTCGTGACGGGCTAATTAATGTACTTTTGACTCACTGTAAAAAGATGCAACCGGGTGTTAGAAATTTTTCATTTCCAATCAAAATTTTTGATGTGTTGAATAGACGTAATTTCAAGATAAACTCTCTCTTCAGATTTTTAAACAAATGTTTTAAAGGTATTCATTAGTATTTTTTTTAATTGAGTTTGTCTAATATGTGCAACATTACACATGTTAAAACAACTATTAGTAGCAATTTTTTAAAAAAAAACAACAATTATTTATTCAAATGTTTTATATTTAATATTAAATGTACAAGTTTCAATACAAAATTTCTATTTTAAACTTCTAAAAATGTGCAAAATTTTATATGATAGAAAAAACCTTTTTAAGTTGATAATAAAATTAGTCTTTTTTAACAAAAGAACCAAAATAATCGAGATAATATGAAAAAAGATTAAAATTGTATAGTTAGTTACAACTTTTGCCCTTCTATTTTCACTCACACGCGAAGCTAGTCTCTCAATTTTAAAATCACCCAATTTTGATCTGCTTTGTCATATTTTTGAACTTAAAAACAGTTTGGGATGGCCTAGCTAGTGGCTAGCTTGAGATGTTGGAGTTTGCTCCTCTCAATGACTCAGGTTTGATTCCCTATGGTGCTAATTTCGGTGGAAAATCCATATAAAGTTTTGCTTTGGCTTCGGATACCAAGTTTTAAAAAAAAAGTGACATATCATATTTAAATTGAAGTTTTTAAGGGGTTTTCTGATGATTTCATAGTTGGTTATAATTCCACATCATCGGGTCATATGAAATGTCATGTAAAATATGTTACATCATCATTTTTTAATCCAAAAATATTTTGAAAAAAGAGACCAATACTGGGTAAAACCAAATTGATAATATTAATAAAAGGAATGAGCTTTATGGTATAGTGTGTTATCGACTCGTTATGGAGTTGAGTGGGGTCGAGTGAGGGAGGGTGGCCGTGAGGCTTCTGTTTGGTGGAGGGATATTTCAGTTTTGCAAACGGAAGAGTGGCTTCATGGTAATGTTAGTCAGTTTGTGGGAGATGGTAAAAACACTCTTTTTTGGTTTGAAGTTTGGGTGGGTGGTGTGTCTTTTAAAAATAGATTTCCTAGATTATTTGAGTTGGCATTGTTTAAGGATGCATCTGTGTTTGATATGCATTTGTTGGGGTGGGATTCTGAGAGGGTGGCGTGGAGGTGGAGGCGTAGGTTGTTTACATGGGGGGAGGAGTTATTAGGGGACCTTAGGCTTTTACTTCATGATGTCACTTTGCAGGTTGATAGGCTCGATAGGAGGCTGTGGCGATTGAAAACATCTTCTGTATACACAGTTCGAAGTGCTTATAATTTTTTAAATGCAAATGTTCATGTCGATCTTGTGGTGCATGTGTCTTCTCTGTGGCATAAGGACGTCCCTTTAAAGGTGGTGTTATTTTCTTGGTGTTTGTTTCGTGGCAGGCTTCCAACTAAAGACAACATTTATTGCCGTCATGTTATTGATATAGATGCTCAGTTGTGTATTGAAGGGTGTGGGGAGGTGGAAACATCTTCTCACTTATTATTTCATTGCAATTTCTTTGGTTCGGTTTGAAACTATATTCTTAGGTGGTTTGGAGTATTTACTGTTTTTCCTTATGAAGCTTCAAGTCATTTTTATCAATTCAGTTATATTGGTGGTGTAGCAAAGTCAAGACGATCTCTATTACAGGTCATATGGTTTACCACAGTGTGGGAAATATGGAAGGAAAGAAATAATCGAATATTCAATGTCAAAAATTGCTCTATTCAGCAAGTGGTGGACAAAATCAAGGCTTTAACTTACATGTGGTTAAAGGGGAAAATTGTCGGTCTTCCTCTCAACTACCATGGTTGGTGGCACAGTCTGTTTACTATCTTGGGTATAGGCTGAATGCTTTTCCTTTGTTTTCCTTTGGTGGTACGATTTCAGCATTGTAGTTATTTGTTTTTTTGATTCCGACTCTGACTGTATTGAGGTGTTTCTTCCTTAGCACACATTGTGCTAGGAAGACCTTTTTGTTGTGGTGATATAATTCATTTTAACCTCTTAAAAAAAATAAAAGGAATGCGCTTGTAAAATAAAAGAATAAATGCATCTAAAATTTATAGATAATAACAAACAATATTTTCCCTCAAACGCACTTATTGCTCATAAGTCAAATTCAGTTTATTATTCTAATATTTTAAATATAATCTATTAATCAGGAGGGAGAGTAATAACTAAGAAATCCATTATGAGTCCTACTACTTCTTTTTCTTGGATAAAATAGTTGGGAAGCACTTATTGCTCATAAGTCAAATTCAGATTATTATTCTAAATGAAATTATCATTATACTATCATCTACTCAACCCAAAGTAATTGGCCACTAACCACTAACCGACATTCACCCACACATATAGCTAGAAAGTCAAACAAAATCTCATACATTCTAAATCGAGTATAAAGATGCAATCTTAATATATATAAATGTTAAACAGTTCTGATTAACTCTAATCCTGCCTTTTTTAAGGGATTTGAAAAATATTTATGAAAAAATTCTCTCCAAAGATTCAAACCCACACCATATTGGTTACTTGAAAGCACTTTGACCAACAAGCCAATTGTTGTTTTTGTGATATTATTTGGTTTCCACTACATGATATCCAATATTAAACTCCTTTTCAAAAAACCAATTAATTCCTTTTCCTTTCTTTCCGAACGGTTTTAAACCCTTTTTTCTCCTTTCTCCTTCGCAATTTAAACCCAAAAGTCTGTGTATTTTGAACTATTTAATTAGCTCATTGCTTAAATTTTGTATAATGAGTTCCAGCTTCTGTGCATTTTGCTCATTGTAGTCTTTATTGAAATGTTATACATAATTCATTTAAACATGTCGACAACTAATAATATAATTTGATGCTTATATATGAAAATCGAAACAAACCCGTGCGATAGGTCTAGTTTCAAGCAAAGAAAAAACACATAAACTCACCCTAAAATGGAATGCCTGACCTAAACAGCTTAAGAAAAAAAGGCACCTAGCTGAATATTGGGAGAGGATTCGGTGCATTTGGCTTCGGTGTCTTTTGATGTCTTTAGTTTATTTTAGATGAGAGAGAAGGTTGGATGAATGATTAAAATAAATTAATTAGATGAGAGAGAATTAATGGTTTAGAGAGAAATAAAAACAAAAGCCACCAAAGACACCGAAAGACATTGACTCTTCTCCCATACCATATTACAGTACTAACACCAATAATGCAAGTTGTTGCTGTGACCGGGTGGATGTGGATGAATGGAATTTGAGTGTTTAATCCTTCTACGAAACAATAATGAATTAATTATATTTTGCCGAAAAAATAATGAAATAATTATATATTAATAATTAATTACACGTGAATAGAACATAAGTGGACAGCAATCTGCGCTAATAGATATTTTTAGATGGTGAAACCAATTCTCGTAAATACAATATTAATAGATCTATGAGACATAACATTGTTATGTGTATTGTTATGTGTAAGAAGTAACAATCTTTCGTGTTAAAAAGTCAAAAGTGACAAAAGAAAATAGTATAAAAACATGTTGATTGTTTTGTTTATTAAAAATAAGGTTATACTAACATGTATCATAAAAGTATACGTAAAGATTCAGTAAATAACAATTATTTATGAGAAATGATTAATATAGTGAAAACAAATTCAATCATAAAAGTATACGTAAAGATTCAGTAAATAACAATTATTTATGAGAAATGATTAATATAGTGAAAACAAATTCACAAAGTGCTCACGAAGGGTTTTTTGTCACTAAATATTTGAAAGTTTGACAAGAAATCACACCCCACTAGTGTCGTTTTTTCCGGACAAGGGGAGTTTGTATTGGTAAACACTAATTCGGGATGATATTCACTCTAAGAGCCTTCATGATAAATAGCACTTCTTACTATTTATTGATAAAAAAAATTATTTTTTTGTTTTAACCTATACCGTGTTGCATATGATAGACAAACATGTGTCCTAAAACATATGCTAACATTTTCCATCAAAAAGTCTGATATATATGAGTGGTAGATAATTAAATGACATTATTAGATCACTCAAAAAAGTTTCCATGAACCTAAATTATTCACCCACATAAATGAAAATAAAATAAAATAAAAGAATCAATTTGATTAATTAATTATTGTTGAAATATCTAAATGATGTTTATTTGTGTGTTTAACTTATTTTGATTTGTGGTTGTAACCACACAATAATTATCCTCGAGTGTTATATTAGATATAAAAAAGTTGGTTACACTAATTAGTTATAGTTGATAACAAGGTAATAAAAAACGGACATGACCTTGAATTGGTATAGGAAAGAGTTCAAGATTCAAAGGTTAAATCGAGATCAGACTGTTGTTCGACTGGTTATAATTAGTCGGTATTATTATAAGTTGGTTTTCTCCATCAAATTGATCGGGTGTAAGTCTCGTTCTTGGTACAATCGGTCGGTCCATTCTAATTAGGGGTAGTGTTCATGGTCAAATTGAGACAATTTTGTCCAAACTTGTCACCGATGTAATCAAACTGATCAATTTGTTTGGGTTGGGTAACAAACTAGTTTTTTTTTTATGTCAACCCAATGATGACTGAGTTTGTTTGGGTCAACGGTCATTACATGTAACTTTTTAAAAAAATTAATGAAATGACGTTTTATTTCATAAAATTCAATCAGTTAAACTATATTTTAGTATTTAAAACCTTAATACTTAAATTCACTTGAAACACTTCAAAATTAACAAATAAAAGTCTTAAACTGTATTATCAAAATAAAATAAAAAATTACATCTCTTTTGAACGATAGGCTCATTATATAAACAAACTACTTCAAGGTTAAACGGGTTGGTTCAGATTGAACCCAAACTTAAGTGATCCGGGCAAACGGTGGATTAGGTTGAACATATCACCCCAAACCTTTGAACATCCCTAGTTATGGTTTTAATCGCCTAGGTTAATAGTTAACTAACTTTTTACATCTAATATGTTATGGGGCATGCGATAACATTTATTAAATGTCAATACTAGATTTCAAACGTTATATAATATTTTACAATATGCTTGTGGGAAATGGATTCTCTCCATTGAAATTGTCTCAATTTTTTGTTTCAATTGTTACATCTTAACTACAAACTCAATATCCTCTTTTCTTTATAATTTTAAATCTTTTTTGTCTCTCATGTTTAACGGTGTAGATGTAACAATTGAAAAAACTCGAGAGAATTTCACTAAACTCATGTTTATGGAGTTCAACGATCGCCACATAAAAATATATATCTCTAAGAAATATCCCTAATTATGATTTTTTTTTTTTTTTTGCAAAATCATTAAAAAAAAACTTCTCTAAATTATTGAATATTAAAATTGTTTTTTTAAAATCCATAAGAAATGGACTCTTAAAATTGTCTCTCCACTTGTTGGTTGGGGGTCACGTGCTATATATATCTAATGTCTATACTTCTTAGTGCAACATGTGTTTGGAGAAGCAATGGCTCTTCAAAAATGGTCTCATGAACAAATTATAGGAGCTTTATCTTCTCCCTTTTGTCTATCTCTTTTTTTCCTTGTAAGTGTGTTGTTTGTGTTTAAGTTTGCCACTGGAAAATCCAAAACTAATCTAAAACAACTTCCATCTCCACCTAAACTACCGATCATCGGTAATCTTCATCAGCTAGGCACACTTCCACACCGTTCTCTTAGAGACCTTTCACTCAAATATGGTGAAATGATGTTGTTGCAATTGGGACAAAAACAACCTCCAACTCTAGTGGTTTCATCAGCAGATGTAGCCATGGAAATCATGAAAAATCACGATCGAGTTTTTTCAAACCGACCTCAACATATAGCTCCAAAAATCTTATTGTATGGATGTGATGACGTTGGTTTTGGACTTTATGGAGAAAATTGGAAACAAAAAAGAAAATTATGTGTTTCAGAACTTTTGAACATGAAAAGTGTGCAATCATATCATTTCGTTAGAGAAGAAGAAGTTGAAGAATTGGTTAATAAGTTACGCGAAGCTAGCTTGAATGATGCATGTGTGAATTTGAGTGAGATGATTATTTCAACATCAAATGATATTGTTTGTAAATGTACTCTTGGAAGAAAGTATGAAGGAGATAATGAAGGCAACGTGAAAGAATTAGCAAGGAAGGTTATGATTTATCTTCAAGCTTTTGCAGTTGGAGATTACTTTCCTTCTTTGGGTTGGATTGATGTTCTTAGTGGAAAAATTAGGGAATTTAAGGAAACTTTTCGAGAGCTTGATAGTTTGTTTGATCAAGTGATTGAAGATCGTTTGGCTTTGAGGAAGAAGATGGAAAATGATCAATTCAAGAAGAAAGGATTTGTGGATATTCTCCTTCAACTCCAAGAGGGTGGCATGCTTGGCTTTGAGCTCTCCAATAGTGATATCAAAGCACTTCTAACGGTTCTCTCTCTTTTCTCTCTTTTTTTGTCTCATTTACACTTTCACTTCCTCACTAGAAAATAAATAAGATTGAACAATTCGATTTTCACATAATTAATCATGGTAACAACTCATCACAACCGATTTGGTTAACCTGGTGATATTGACTTAGAACTTGAGAATGTGCTCCTCTTCGAGATCTCAGGTTTGATTCTCAATAGTACCAATTTAGGTAGATTAATTTAGCTTCTTAAAAAAACAACTCACCACCCAAAAAAATTATCATAGTAACAACATTCTAGTTAATTTACATTAGCAAGATTAAATAAAAATATAATCTGATACTGCTTTAGAAAATAATATATTTTGATACTTCTCTAACTTTTCCATTACCTAAGATTAGGCAAAAACTACCTCTCGTCTGTTTTTAGTAATTGAACCGTCAATATATTTCTAAGGGTTTGGAGGCCCTCCAAAAGGCCTGGAACACCCTCCCAAAGGGCCCCAAGGCCTAGGCGCGTCCTTCCAAAGGCGCCGCCTCAATCAGCCTCTAGAGCTCGGCAGAAAGACTTAAAAGCCTTCGTTGCTTGGGGCTTAAGTCACGGAAAATCAAGCCCACAACATGTTATAAATACATCTCTTGAGAGTCTTCTCAAAACATGATCAATACAGTACTAAACTCTAATATATGATATTGTACTTATCGCAAGTACGGTAATAAACAATTGAGTTAGGTGAGGTCTACCACATCCCTAAGAAATATTGAGTAATTGTGTTTTATGGAAAATATTGAATCTTTTGTAAATATTATGTCTTTATTTAAATTATTTTATTATGTCTTTGCAAGTGGTCCAAAGCATTAACAAGTTTTTCATTTAACACAAAAGGTTTTTTTTAGATTGTCTTTGAAGAATGGTGGATAATTTACCCACCAACCAATGAAAATGAGCAATTTATTGGTGGGATCAAGATCGTTCATTGATACCACCTAAAAAGGTGAATGTTCATTGGTTGAGGTAAATTACTCATCATTCTTCTATGGGTACCCTAGTTGTTACCCAAAAAGAAAAAACTAACTATATACAATTGTTAGGATATGTTTGTTGGAGGTACCGACACAGCCTCAGCAACATTAGAATGGGGAATGTCAGAGCTTATGAGACATCCAGCCATAATGAAGAAAGCGCAAGAAGAAGTAAGAAGAGTTGTAGGCAATAAGTCAAAAGTTGAAGAAAATGACATCAATCAATTGCATTATTTAAAGTGCGTAGTGAAAGAAATTCTAAGGTTACGTCCAGCTACTCCTCTTATGGCTCCACGTGAGACAATATCTAGTGTGAATCTCAAAGGGTACAATATTCCTGAAAAAACAATGGTATTTGTAAACTCATGGGCAATACAAAGAGACCCTAAAAATTGGGAAAACCCTGAAGAGTTCATGCCAGAGAGATTTGAACATAGCCAAATTGATTTTCAAGGTCAAGATTTTCAGTTTATCCCATTTGGTTTTGGGAGAAGAGGATGCCCTGGAATGAATTTTGGAGTAACTACTGTTGAATATGTGCTTGCTAGCCTTCTTTATTGGTTCAATTGGAAGCTACCATTTGAAACAAATTATAATGAACAAGATATAGATATGAGTGAGGTATTTGGACTTGTTGTGACAAAGAAAGAACCACTTCGCCTTAAACCAATAGCATTTTCATTGTAATCTACTTTCCAAGTATTTTGTGGTTAAAGTGATTATATATTGTTGTAACTTTAATTATCTTGCCTTTTGTAAGTTCAAAGGTGTTTCTTGTTTTGGATGATAATAATAATAATATTGAGTATTGCTCTCCATTTTCATGACACTATAGTTTTTGGAAGATGACAAAAATAGGTATGTGTCGTGATGTACAAGCTAGCTATAGGTTTGGCAAAAATAGGTGCTTCTTTCATTTCAGATATATACAACTATTCATTGTTGGATAACTAATTTATTTGATTTATATTATAGATCATATTCATTAGTTATTTAATAAATTTAAAAATAATTTTTTTTATAGTTAAGACTAGTGGGAGTTTGTGTTGTGATGGATAGCCTATAGGTTTGATCTTGGAGATACATGAGACTCTAGTAGTAAAGACAATGTATTTTATTAGATGGTATATTGACATGGAGATACATGACATCATGTATAACTCTCCAAACAATTTGCTCACATTATGTAACCCATGGTCCAAAATAAGTTTCAATAAGTCAAGAATTTAAAGAATGTGTGAGCCAACTCTGGTGACAACTAAGTCACCAATACTTCACAAGGTGTGCAAGGATACCAATATCAAGCATGTGTTGTTGATTAAGGCCATTTAGTTATTACATCAGTAGGACCTCAACCAATTCCTATAAAATTGGCGTCTGCTACACCTTATTCTCAGTCTGGGAATAAGGATAATGAAATAAGACGAGAAGCTCTTCTAAAGGTTAGTAGTGAAAAAAAATGTCAAATATAATTCTCACTTCTCCCTTAAGGAGATCACAAAACCTCTTAAAGAAAGAAAAGTTACAACCATCTAACCCCTGACACTCTTTTTCCCATCTGACCTAGCCACCACCGCTTTTATCTCCCCGAGAACGAAAAGGGAAGACAAATTTGTGTCATTCGAAGCTCTAATTCACCACTTCACCAAGACCATGGTGGTCGAGCCAGTAGTTGTTGAATATGAGCGGTTTTGGCCCCCACAGTTGGGACAAGTTCCTCATCACAATGGGGTAGTGAATTGAGACACCCCTAGGGAGAGCTCATTGGCTCACGAAATCCCACAACTCCCACCACTCGTCCAACACCAAAAAGCGATCCCTCAAAACGTTGTGCAACCATTAGAACGGAACCAAGTAAACCGACAACCTAGAAGGGGAAGGTCTACCAAGCCCATAAGGGAGACAAAGTTACCAAATTTCTGAGAGTCGTCATTTCCCCGCTCTTGCTCGCTTCGAAAAATCCCTTCTTTCCCCGAATTAAATCTCCAACAACGCATCACACATCCCACATCACTTTTTCCATGCCAGGGAACCTTTAAAATAAACATTCACCACAAAAGCAACGAGAACACGTAACCCCCAATCGAGACACACCCCAACGAAACCCAAACCATAAAATAAAAACATTGTCTTCCCTCTAGGACCATACCAGATAGATAGGATACCATTTATATTCTCGACTGACGAACAAAACTTCACTTGCAAAAAAAAAAAAAAAAACCCAACAAAAAATGGTAGAGGCCCTCTTGCACTACCTCCGACTTAGTTTCATAGTTTGCAATAAAATTTAGATGTTTAGAAGAAATAAAATCATTTACCTTATTATTCTTAATCATACCCCCTAAATTTCTAACATTAATGAATCATGTAATCATTTGATTACGAGGACTATCAATAAGTTTATATCATTATATAAATTAAAGTGTATTTTGTTTTTGGTTGTCAACAGTGGTGGTCAGACCCGTTAACTTGTTTGGGTATCGGCTAATTACTTGATTGTGTAATTGCTTAACAGAAACTCTGTATTTTAAGCGACTTATCTAGTACGTCTTGTGCTAGAGAAGCGTATACATACCATTTTTTATTCTTAAAAAAAAAAATAGTGTATTATTAGTCCTTGTAATCAACTTTTCTCCTATCATTTTCAGATAATCGATTTATCTCTTCATTTATTTATTTTTGAATTTTTTTTTGGTCAAGTATCGTAGTTGTTAGAAATTCACTTCTTAAGATAAAATAAGTGACACATTCAGAGTTTGAACCATGACAACTGAGTTAAATTTGCAAAAACTTTCAAAACATTCGTTGAAATATCATTTCTTGCATTTTTTTAATAAAAAAAAAACCGTCTTTTGTCAAATGGTAGGTGGCTGAAACATCTGCACGTCATCATTTTAATTATTCAGATGACATTTTTTCTGGACAAATCTTGTGGCATTTTATTTTTTTTGGATAAATCTTACTTAATCATAACTCAAATGAAAAATATTTAAACATACACGTGAAAAAAAAAGCAAATAGTATAATTTCATCATTTTTCAATACTGAATTTTTTTCTTTTAACTTTTTATTTTCATATGCTCCAATATTTTTCATTTAAAGTTGTGACTGAGTAACATCTGCTCTACCTTTTAAATAACACGTGGATATGCTTACCGGTTACCACTTACCACAGGTGTAATGTGCAAGATAGAAGTAACTTTGAAAAATGAATGATATATAAGTATTTTCAGCTTTTTATTCAACGTACTTGTGTAAGGACTAAGGACTAACTCTTAAAAGTTGATAACACTTTTTTCCTAATGACTAAGGACTAATTTCTTCAATATGACGTAGTAAATAGGAACTTTACATGAAACTTTTTTTGAAGTAGCGTCTTTAATTTATTTTTTTATCAAACTACTTTACTTAAAAAAAATCATAAGTGTTTTATTTTTTGTTTCTTTTCCGTTCTTAAGAATGAGGTAAGACTTTTTAGATTGGTTGACCATTTAACCAATCTAAAAAGTTATACATGGTTGTTTAAAACAACGAGACTCCGCAGTCCTAAACAACAAAAAGAAAATTCTAAAGTTTCTTTTTAAAGTAGAATAGTTTGATGATAAAAAAAAACCAAAAAGGACTATTTAAAAAAAATCAATTATACATGGCCATATTTATTTTACTTCTTTTGGTGATAGAACTGATTATTTTGACTATTTTTTTATTTATTTTAGAAAATGGTTATTTTGAGTACTTGAAAAGTGATGTATGATAATTATGGTTTTTTGTCTATATAGTGAGATTGGATAAATGATAGGCCAGTTGTCACCGACCCAAAACACATTACAAATACAAGCAAATCCAAAATGATTAGGATTATGTGATTTTATAAAGGGAAAGTCATTATCATGACTTATTCTCTATCTCTCTTATATATTAGTCTCTCATCTTAATTTTTGTTTCTCTTTCATCTTACTCTCTTATAAAACACGCTAGATATACCCGTCATAATGTAATAAGTGTAATAAAATGGATAATAGATAAACAACGAGATCAACAAACTTTAAATTAAAATAACTTTTGTCCAAATTAGAATTGAAATAAATACCACCATCCTCTTGAGATGGAGTACTAAACATGAATGGTACTTGTGCGTACATGCACAAAAAATTAAAGTAAAAATACTAACAATTAAGTAATATATCTTTTAAAATGATTAAATGATATATATTTTTATAACATGTATGTGATAAATCATTCGATAAACAAACATCAACATTTAAAAAAGAAACATACTCTCTCCGGTCTCAAATATAAGAAAAGATTCATTTTTTAGGTTCATTGAGTAGTTAATGCATCTGGTCAACATTGTAAAGCAGATACATTAATTATTCAATGAATCTAAAAAAAGAACATTTTCTTATATTTAAGACCGGAGGGAGTACGCGTGTTGTGGGTCCCATTTGGTGACATCCCCAAAACAAAAACACACACATCTCAATTCTCATGCAAATGAAGCCAAAGAGATGACCCGCCAGCACATGCAAGCCAAAAACATGTATACATCTTTTTCTTTTAATAATGTGTACATCCTTTTTTTTTTTAAGGGAATAATGTATACATCTTTTAACCACTATATTTTGTTCACATGCATATGAGTATTCAACCCCTATCCCCTAGGTCATATTACAACGTATCTGATGATATTTTAAGTTGACAATATATAACTGCTACTTACTCATATTTTTAAGACCAAAATATTTGGACCGTAACTTTTTCACACTATTCATTTCTGGTGCGCTCCATTTTTGTTAAACAAAAGTATTTTGACGTTTTCAGATTCTATAATCTGAAATGAGTTATTTTTCTGTTTTTGGATGGAGAAATAAGTTTTTCATCAATTCAGATTATACAATCAGAACAAAATAATTTGTTTGGATTGTATAATTTGAACACCCCTTAAGTAAAAAAAAAAAATGTGGATGCATTTTTTAGATATAAAATCATAATCCTCCCTATCTCGTGTGCAAAGAATTCAAAGGAAAATAATTCGGATTATATAATTTGAATTATATCAGCACGAAGACTAAGAATGTTTTTTTTACATGAATATATAGTCAGTTTAGGAACTATATTAATCATCCTAACCCCATGTTTTAGGCCATTGACAATTGTTGAAAATTCGGTTTTCGGGCTAATTGATCATATTGCTCTAAAACGTACCTAGAAAATCAGGAAAAAAAAAATATCAAAGATCAAGACTCTTGTAGAAAAGAATTTTGATGCGACTCTGTCTCTCAAAATCCAAAATTACATCGTTTAGACCAATTTTTTTATTATTTTTAAAAAATTCATATTCTCAAAAAAAATCCCAAAAAAAAATCATTAACTATTTGATTTTTAGAATTTTTTGTGGTAATTCTATCATTTTTTACTTTATAATCATATTCTAGGTTATATAATCTATACACATTTGAACTGTGTTCGAATTCTAGAATCCAAAAATCTAAAAACATTTTTTAAAAGAAAAAATAGATAGTACGAAAAATGAATGATGGAAGAAGTAATAGTCAAAAATTTATGTGCCCTGTGTTGTATCCCATGGTATACGTGTGATATATGTGTGATTGGTAAAATTATTTGTTATTGATTGTTATAATATAAATTATATTACAATTATTATTATTATTATTTGTACAAAAGAGGGTACAAGACTAAAGAAGAAATTACAAAATTAAATGGATATTGTTAGACATACAAGTCCAAAAAATGTCATCAAAGAGCCGTCTATAAAAGAAGTCTTCACGTTTCTATAATTGAGAGTTTAAGAAACGACTAAATTAGCGAGTTGTGAATAGGGTTCGAACTCGTTCATACTTATGTGTGTGAATTCCGGTGGTTATTTGTCCTATCGTCTATAATCTTTATTTTTAAATTTGTATATGAATAATTGGACATGCTTACCAGTTCCCACAAATTACGCCGTACTACATGCAAGAATCAAGGTAAAACTAACTTTGAAAGTAATTGATATTGATGTGTAACTTCCCTCAAAAAGTTTATAATTATATTTTAAGAGTTTAATTATTTTGTAGTCCTTAAACTATTTAAAAAAATTTAAATAGATCACTAAGCTAAAAAGTTTTACAACGAGAGATCAGTGAATTAATATATATTTTGTAATGTTATTTTGTTACACCTAACCATTTGTCGACCATCGCTAAAAATGTAAAGGATGAATCTGCGAACAAACTCACAACACTCAAGTTAATAGCATATGTCGCGCCATTTTTCGGAGATCAAGGCTATTTGATTAGCGTTTGACTCACTATTTTATTTCACGACTGAACATTTAATTTTGAGAGAAAAGGGGAAAAAAGTTCGAAACATCCCTTTGAAAAGATTTAGGGTTCGGGGGTTAGTTACATAAAGGGAAGGTGTTAGCACCCTTTACGTCCGTAGTACTCTACGGGAACCTCTTGGTTTTATTTAACGTTTTGTGCTATAACTTGCTTGC
>Ga0228710_1007839_pt1 | contig 15585 bp, 5 predicted proteins | sample MedpolnodulmetaG_FD_177995 | JGI IMG/M metagenome (GOLD analysis project Ga0228710, IMG submission 177995) | Root nodule microbial communities from Medicago polymorpha collected in Santa Monica, California, United States - pink nodules | ecosystem: Host-associated > Plants > Roots > Nodule... | reverse complement strand
TAACTTTTGTTAACTCTGAATAAATTAGATTCAAAAGAATAGTAGGACTAATTAAGTAATGCGTTGATCTCAGCATATTCACAAAGCCTCCCTTTGAGATAAAGTAGCAATAGCTCTTGAAGTTTCCTGAAAATTTTATATCATTATTTGTTATACACACTAATTAAAAACATAAGAAATAATTCTGTCAAAACAAACATAAGAAATAAATAATCAATTAGGAATTAACTCACCCCAAAATGACCTACATAATGTATTTATTTGACTAGGGTGGTACACATACTGGAATGAAGCACGAGGATCATTCCCAACTAGTTCATCCCATAACATAACCAATTCCAATAAGCCTGTAACATAATGAAATATAGCAATAATAAATCAACTAGTGAAAAACTCAAATGCAATTAAATCATAAGAACTGTGTCATTAGGATTTAGTGATGTGTGCATAGTGTTATATTTCATGACGTGACTATTGACAAGCCACAAATCAAATCCACCGTCAATCTTAATGGTTCTTCGGGAGAATTGAGCAACCATATTATGGAATCCTGAAATAAATCATAGAGTCAAACTAACTTGATGTACATGTGCTGCAATATTAAAACTTCCACAAAAGAGACCATGTTGCTGCAGAACAAGCGGCTTGTTTGCTTTCTTATTGGACCGCCCTGTCGGGATCCTCTGTGGGCTCAGAATGTAGTAGCCATATTATATTGTTTCTTGAGTCAGAAAAAATAAATATTGATGTCAAATAAACCAATGATAATGGTAAAATTTTGTTACGATGAAATGGTATATGGAATGCAACATGCTAATATTATATAGTAATTTACCATATGTTCTTCACACGTGTAACCTTGTATCTCTATAATCCTTTTCTAATAGAATTATCGTGTCTCTCTAATCGTCTTGTAGATACCATCATTGATAAATGTTGACAATTTATTGGTTGTGTAAAGCGTTTTTCTTCTTTGTGTAGCAGCTCTAACGTAGATCAAAAGTATTGAGATAATTTCAGTGGTGGAGCCAAGAATTTTATCGAGTCTGGGCAAAATTTTGACCGCAAATTTATATGTGACATAATATATAAATAGTCAAAAATCGAAATAAAAGAGACTTGTCATTTTGTCGATAAAAGTACAATTTAAAATAAGAGAGATGAAACATAACCTGTCCATAGTGTGCTAAATAAAATTATGAGGTAAATGCCCTTTCTGAGACCTCTTTGCGATGAATGTTTGAATAATATCAACATCATCAAGTGACTTGAATATTTCCCGCTCGATGTAACATATCATCAAGTCATTGAACCACACATCGTTGATCTTGTTGGTAACAATTCTTTCTTACGGGCTTATGAAGTGATTGTAAGTTGTAACTTGATATTATGTCAAGTGAATTCTCAAGTGAATAACAGCGAAACATCATAACATGAATTCGTCGTTTAACACTGCAACCCGAACATCATGAAATTAGTTTCTTGGCTTTCATTCCATTTCCCCTCCATCTCTAAGTTTCTCTCCTGATTACATCTTTCTTCTTCAAGAAAAACATTCCAGTTTTTCTTTTCAAGCAAAACATAGGGTAAAAGACAAATTTTTTTTTTATCATTCTTTACGCCTGAGAGGTTAAAGAATCCTAGAAAGAGGGGTTCTATCACTATCAAGAGAGTTAGATCGAATTGTGCATCAAAAAATTGATGAAACGGTTATTGTTGTTACAAGTGAGGAAGGCGATGGTGTGATAGAGATTGCCAAGTGAATTACACTATCGGGAATGAAAGCAAAATTTGATTCTGGTGAGGATAAGGTAATCAAATTGGAACAACACAGTACAAGTAGTGAAGCCAATAGCAATTCTCAAGAGAAAGGGATTGGTGAAGTGGAAATCACCCGGTGCAGAAAATTAGAGAACCAGACTTCTGCTCAGCTCAAGAAGCAATCAGATGATGTGAGTTTGCCTCAGCCTGGATTGAATTAATAGTTAGAGACATGACTTCTCAACAACTAGATAATTCAATATGGAAGCTGCAGCCAAGATGTTCAAGATGTTTGAGCAGGAAGATGTGATATTGGATTCATATTCTTCCATATATATGTTTCAGAGAGCTCAAGTTGGTAAATGGTGTATCTCAATTAGTTATCTAGCTGCTATACAGGGAACTGCAGTGAAGGTAAAGACGGTCAAAAGGCTTTTACTTTGGTCAAGCAAATTCATCATGGGAACATTGTCATAGTCTATTAAGTGAAAGCTGGAGGATCTTGGAATTAGGTGACAATGAGAAGGAAATGTGCAGCCAACTTTGTTGTGAACATCTGACATGAAGTTTTGATTGCATTGCACTAGTCAATTAGTCAATGGTAGCAATGCTGTTTGGAAATTACAGCACATTACTTCAAGTGAAAGTTAGATAGAATAATTTTTGGTGTTCCAAATTTAAGATGTTAATTTTTGGAGATCATTCTAATCTTTCTCTCAATTATGTATGTTCATGTTCTATCATATGAGAGGGAGACAATACAGAGAGAAAAGAAAATCGTCGACATATAGAGAAAGAGACGAGGTGGGAGAGGGAGAAAGAGAGATGAGAGGGACGAGAGAGATTTGGAGGGAAGTAAAGGAGTTAGGAGAGAGAGGTTAAATTTATGTGTGGAGAGAGAGGATAGAGAGATATGGAAGAGAGATCACGAGAGAGAGAGAGAGAGAGGAGGGATAGAGAAAGTGGAGCCATGAGGGAGAGAGATAATATTTTTTGAGTAGGAAATAAAATGGTATTTTTGTATTTTAAACCGTTTGTATTTTGGACAAATAAACTGTCTCATGATTTAATTAAAGATGATAAAAATTTTTTTTTGTCTATTACCCTATGTTTTGCTTGAAAAGAAAACATTATTTTTTACAAAAAATATAAAATTGTTTAGTCACAATGGTGCCAAAATGGGCTAGTTTGGTTCCATTTTGCCCCCCACCACCATTAAGAAAATTGCTTTTTTGACTTCCAAAAGTTTCTAATAACACACAAAAATGTCTAAAGTATTTCTAACGGTAGTTAACTACCGCTGTCTTATAACTAAAAAATCGATGGTAGTTAACTACCACTGGTTTTTTTAATCATTTTCATATGTTATCAGGAACTTTTTGGAAGTCAAAAAAGCAAGCATCGACCATCAATCCATCTAAGTTAGGGCAGATATGGCCAACAAAGGTTTACGGATTGAATTCTACCCCGCTTTACCCCACCTCTCAGCGGGCTTGGTGGGTTGGTGTGTAATTCTTTTTTTTTAGAATCAGCTAATTTTATTCACTATGAGCGCGCGTAACAAACACCGCTAAAACTCGCGAAACAGCAAAAGAAAATACAAGAGGCACTAATAGACCAGAAACCCCAAAACAAACCAGCAGACACCCAAAACTACCAACATAGCAGAAAACAAAACTACTGTCATCACAAAAACAAGAATCGGCCAACAGCATAGCAGAAAAAACATGAGGCTAACATATGCCGAACAACAACACCAAAAAACCAACCACTAACAGCAAAACACCGCATACCCCAGCCTCACCCTCCACTAAGCTGAAACAACCCCATTAACGCATAAGACACTCTTTTGGACACCAACACCTTTCATAAAACAAACACGCCGACACCTTCAAACGATCCAACATCCATCTCCAAGACAAAACCTTAATCGCCTCCACTAACTCCGCTGCCCCACAAATAGCATCATTAAAGATACGATCATTTCTCGCCCTCCAAATACTCTAGATCGCGGGATGCCAAATCAATTGGTACCTTTTACAAACCTTCTTATTTGACACTGCCCCGTTCCAACACTCCCAATGAAGAAAAAGATTCGTCGGCGGCACAAAGTTGAAATTAAGCCAAGTCAACAAACCTTGCCACACCTCCGAAGCCAACTCACAGTGAATAAACAAGTGGTTTGTCGACTCCGTCATCCCCTCACACAAAGCACAATTTAAAGATGCTTCCAGCGGAAGCACATGCCTATGTGCCAGATTCACTTTAGATGGTATTCGATCATGAAAAAGCTTCCAAGAGAACGCAACCACTTTGGACGGTGCCGGACTTTTCCATATATTTGAAAATACCTTACCTTGGGCCTCTAATATCGATATCTCCTCAAGCATTCTAACCTCCAACTTCTTATACATAGACTTCACCGTAAAGACACCGCTCTCTTCTAACCTCCAAACCCAAACATCCTCCTCCAGAGTCCCTCTAAAACCTTCCAACTCCACCAACAACTCCCTTAACAAATCATTTACACATACGAAAAGAGGGCGTCTCGAAGAAAACGACCAATGGCAATCCCTCGAATTAATCTCCCCCAATTCGGCGACATTTGCCTCCTTTTGGTTGGATAACAAAAAGAACCTCAGGTACTTATTCCGAAAGGCAATATTTCCTCTCCAAGCCACATTCCAAAAACTCGTATTCACACCATTTGTAGACAAAGAAGGCGATGACTAGATACCTTAAAGATTCCAAACCATTTGTAGAAACGATCTGAAACCCTTGGGCCTTGGCTAGAGTTATGCATCATGTTCTAAGACACTATGTGTTACCTACTACTCACAACTTGGCCCTCAACAAGGGAAAATTAGTATTGATATACTGCATGATAAAGAGGACTGCTCAGTTGGCACAATGGAATTTGATGTATCCCTCCTTGATCACTAGCTTATGCATAGCGTAAGGCCTGGAGTTTGGAGATGGCGACGTCAAACTAGGTAAAAAAAAGACATTGTTTACAAGAGGTGTGTCAACATGATTAACAAGAATGCTGCAATAACTAAGGAGCAAGAAGGAGAGAAAAAAAAGTGTTGGGTAAGAAGGAAAATAGTACTCAAATTAGTACTACAACAATAACCACTACCACAATAACCTTCTACTTGATCGCTTCACTTTTTGTTTGGTTTGATTTGGTTTGGTGTGATTTTGGTTCTTCTGTCTTATTGCTCTTCTCTTTGGATATGATACATCTCTATGATGGTTTCCCTATTAGACTGCTCATCTCTATTGGTTATGATGTTAAATAATTTAGTTCAATATCTTATTTTTATGGTTAATTTAATTTAATTTGTAACAAATTTAACGTTTAACAAACTTTAGCTTTAGAGAGGGTTTTAGAATATTAGATGTTTTGAGTTTATATTATTTATTATTGAGTACTTATATTTTTGTTTTTGATTGGTAAACTCTATATGCTTCTTATTAATGCATTGTGAGTTTGAAGAGAGATGTTAGATAATTGACTATTGAGTTTATGATATTGGTAACCCTTATTTTTCATAAATTATTATGTAATCCCTACTATATTGAAACTCTAATGTCTTACTACTAACTTACTATAAGTCAGTAGTCTAGTACTTTAAGATTTTATTATATATTCTCTTTGTATGAAAAACTTATACCTAAATCAGTAGAGATTAAATTTGATTGGTTTAATTTGATTTAGACCGAACATGAAAAATAATCGAACTAAATAAAAACTGATACCTAAATCAGGAGAGATTAAATTTGATTGGTTTAATTTGATTTAGACCAAACATGGAAAATAATCGAACTAATTTTGTTGGTTTAGTTTCGATCTTTAGATTCATTAGATAATTAGTTTGGTTCTACATGGTAAGTGGGATTTGATGAACCCAAATTGCAGGCAGTTTAATTATCACATAGTCTCATCCATTAATTAAAGATCGAACGGTTTATATTACGTAATAAAAAATCAATTATACACGATCTCCGAGCAACTAACACGCGTAACTTTGTGACACTGTTCCTGCGTTAAATCCAAATCTGAGACTTGACTTAAACTCTTCTACATCTTCTAGAATCTAGGACTACAGCTCGAAATGGACACAAAATCAAACCCAGAAATTACCAATTGCCCAAGTGGTCCCATTTTACTTTCGCATGTCGGCATCATCTTTTGTATACGCGGTTTGCTTAGTCAATCATCCCTACCTAACTAAGGAAAATAGTGACAATATCTTTGAATATCTTTTATATTATCTCATTATGAAAATAAATTGAAATAAAGTAGTTTACAGTGTAACTATCAAATCAAATCACACAATTATTACCAAAAACAAAAATCAAATCATGCAAATTTTTAACGCGTTTTTAGGTTATTTTTAAAAAATTATATAAATACAAAAAATTACCAAATCAAATCATATGTATAAAAATGGTTTTAGAGTACCGATTTAATTATATTATAAATTAAATTTATTATTTAATTAAATACAAAAATGTATAAAATATGGTTGTATTAAAATAATTCATCTAATATTCATTGAATTAAAGAGTAATAAAATAAAATAATTTGATTTAGTCAATATAATTGTATTAAAATTAGTCATCTCATATTCATTGAATTGAAGAGTAATTAATACTAGAAAATAAATTGATTTAGTCAAATAAAAATAACTTAATTAAATTTTATGTTATATAACTTTTTTTTCCTCTAAAATTCCGTCCATCAAATCAAAAATTAATGACACAAATTCCATTTCAACCTTTGACAATTACACACGCAATACCCTTCACCTGCCCTTACTAACTTTCCACGAAGCTTCATTCCCTTCAATTTAGACTTTATTTAACACACTTGTCCTCTATATACTCCATTTTAATCTAACATCTCTTCTCAAATCTATACTTTATTTATTTCGTTAAAGCTTATACTATTTTTCAGAATTTTCCAACTAGTGAAAAATCATTTGAAAGAAGAATCAAGCATGGACATCAACAACAACAACAATGAACATTCTTTTTGGCAATTTAGTGATCAACTAAGGCATCAAACATCAAATTTGGCTAATCTATCTCTAAATGATTCAATTTGGAGCACCAACATGACCAAAAGACCTGATCAAAGAAGAAACTTTGATGTCAAAAATTCTGATATCAACAACTCCTTCACTAATTTCAACTCAAAACCAAGTAGTGATCTCAATGATGGATGGAAGATGATGAACAATTCCAATGGTCCACTTTTTTCCATGCCACATAATAATAACCCTTCTTTTGCTGGATTCAACAAGGGAATTTATTCATCTCCTTATGTTAACAACCTTAACAATAACACCAACAACCTTAACAACATCAATTTTAATGGTTACAAGTCAGGTTTTAAGGTTGGTGATGAGTTTCAACTACCTAACAAAGGTGTCAAGAAGAATATCAACAACAATAACAATATCAACAAGAAGCATGGAGATAACACTGATGTTGCAAAAACTTCTGCTGACAAGAAATTCAAAACTTTGCCACCATCTGAGTCCTTACCTAGGAATGAAACCATTGGTGGCTATATCTTTGTTTGCAACAATGATACCATGGCTGAGAACCTCAAAAGACAGATCTTTGGTATGTTTTATTTATCTATGAGATCATTGTTATTGCTTTAATAATTTTTCATTTTTTACATATGTGCTTCTTAGCTATAGGGATTGGGAATTTTATACAATAGGTATTCTTGTTTTTAATAAGATACATGTGACTATGAAACTGAGATCTTCCAAAAAAAGTTAACTGAATCATCATCAATAGTCTATGGTGTTTATGTTGATTATTAGAGGAAGAAGCTTAAATTTTTCAGTATTTTGTCCCTTCCTATGAAATTTAATTGTGTAATTTGGTCTCTAAATTATTGGTTTTCTTGGTAAATATTGTAGGTCTGCCTCCAAGATACAGAGATTCAGTTAGAACAATAACTCCAGGGTTACCCCTTTTTCTGTACAACTATTCCACCCACCAACTACATGGTATTTTCGAGGTATGTATCATGTTTGTTTGTGCATATTTGGAATCAATCTTCAAGGGTAATAATATTAATATTTGATGGTGTTTGTTTAGGCTGCAAGTTTTGGTGGAAGTAATATTGATCCAACAGCTTGGGAGGATAAGAAGTGCCCCGGCGAATCTCGTTTCCCTGCTCAGGTATAATCTCCAATCCAATTATTATCATTCTATTCGATCGAATTATTTGAGTTTATCTACCGGCATAAATGCTTATGCGACTGTTTGACAGAACTTCCTGGAAATAACTTATGACATGTCCATAAGTTGTTCAATTTACTTCCATAAGTGCTTAATTAAACTGTTTGTCTAAAGCTAATGAATTCGGACGCTTGATGTTTGCAGGTACAAGTGATCACTAGAAAAGTTTGTGAGCCATTAGAGGAGGATTCCTTTAGACCAATTCTTCATCACTATGACGGTCCTAAGTTTCGTCTTGAACTGAGTGTGTCTGAGGTATAATTTCATCATCAACTTCCACAATATTGATCTTTCATATAGTTTTTTCTTTAAATCTCTGAATTAAACTGTGTCTTAATTTTTCTTTCAGGCACTGTCTCTTTTGGATATTTTTGCTGATCAGAATAGTTTCAATGATATTTTCAAAGCTATACCGGCATAAAATGGAAGAAAATTAAAGAGAATACAAGAACATAAGTTATGAAGAAAATAGAAAATGAAGATTGTGGACCTGTAGAGAAGGGTCCTAAGATATGACAATGAATATGGTGGAGGAAGATTGGATATTAAGCCTATATATGTATAAGAGCTATGGTATTATTTGTATAGAGGTTGTTATGCCTAATTTCCCCCCTTTTTATTGTGATTGTATATGAAAATCACTTAAAAGAATACAATAAGAATGAACTTATAGCTTATGTCTGTTGTTATGTACTCTAAACTATAAATTGAGGCTTAATGGAAGGAAAAAGCATCCATGTTGCAACTTTATATTAATAGTCGGGATTTGAATCCTCGACATTATTGTCAAATCCATTCGAGTCATAGCTCAACCACTTGAGTCTTGAGCCACGCCCAGGGACAGACTGAGAAATACTTCAATCACTTGAGCTACGCATACGCTCGGGAACAGTTCAAGTGTTACTTGAGAAAATAGTTGGTCTGACTTACCAGTAGTTTGGTTACCCAAGCCAAACTACTTAGATCAACCATTGTTTGTTAGTAACATGTTGTGTTGATTAACCTACACCAAAAATCATATATCCAGAAACCACACTAAAGTCACTGTAATTCACAAAAAATTATAAAACAGTAGAGGCATGACATGACATATACAAAATGTGCATATTTAGAAAAGCAAAAGATAAGAAAGTTGCATATACTTAATACTAGAGCTTTCACTCAAGTCCCTTTCAGAAGAGCCACTGATGCAAATATGCAAATTAAAACAAAATCATTTAGTAACACATGCCAACTAAATTTTTAAACAAATATTGACTAAAATAAACCCAAAACATAGTGGTGCTCATACACAGGTTGCACTGAACCTGCCATCTCCAACTATTCACAGCGAAAGATACTACAATACACAATGTGCAGGATGAAATGACTTATTGAAGATTTAATTGGATTTGTAACATAGTAGTTCGCAAATGGCATATTTTAAATTTACTTTTAGAAAAAAAAAATTCTCTCGCCATATGCAAAAGTTACATAGATAATTAATATTTTTTGACAAGGTATGCAAGTAGGAGCATTAGAAAGATAATTAAAAGAGTAAAAGAAAAAACAAAAGGACAACTAGTGAGAAGTGACTAATTAGAGCTGGACAAGAATTATAAAACATGAAGTGAAAACCGAAAGCAAGATTATGTGTTCAATTTCTCTCAATAATCGAACACACTAATTACTAACATTTACAATAAAAGAATTGCATTGCAAATAATAATAATAGCTTAGCATGTGTCAACAAGCAGAAAAGACTCCTTCTTTTTCCATCTTATTGATTTCTCGCCCTATGCAGTTTAGATTATAGAATTTGAACGGCATAAATACCTCATAAAAACTTAAACACGTTGAAATATTTTAGATTTCAAAATTTGAATAGGGCACGCAAAAAATTAATAGGGTGAAAAAAGTAATATTCTTAGAAAAATCTAAAGGGTCAAAAGAAGCCCATATGGAAAAGTTCCGGATGAAAAATCTCACAAAGTATTGTGGAACTCTTTAGGTGGCGGTTTGCTCTCAAACACCCCAAAATTACCATTTTGCACTCAACGACAGTTAACTACTGCTCGACGCTTGTTGTTTACGACAATTATTTGCCATTTTATACATGTTACATTTTCCAGACAACTTTCTTCCACCTATTGTTAGCCTGTATTTTTATCTGATGTTATTTGACAGGTAAAAGAAAGGACAAAGATGCAAAATTATCTAAGTCAACGATTAGAGGTTGCTGGATTCGACTGACACTAAGATCGTTCGACAGAAGCCACGATTCGACATGCAGTTGATTTAGTGAAGAGGTTGGATTCAAATGTCCAGGACGTGGGAGACATGCAATTTTTGGTCGAGGAAGTGCAGTGCTTAGCAGTTTAGTCTTTGCAGTTAATTCTTCTATGTATAAATAATAGTTTTTCATATGAAAAATTGGTCGCAAATCATTTATAGAGTTCTAGCACTCGAAGTACCAGCGTCTAGAGAAAAGAGTCACATAATGTATGTAACTTGATTTGTCGAACCACCTTTACATTTAAATGCATTGCAATTTACATTTCTTTAAGTTTCTGCATTTAAACTTTTAAGTCTTTTTACTTGCATTTTTCTTTACTGCATTTTGTCGAAAGACATTACCTTCACACAAAAAACCGTTTTATTAATCTTGTCCATATAGCAACCTATGAATATGATGAACATTCATGTATTTTTTGGAAAAAATTGCACAACATGTCCTATGATTTCTGGTTTGATCATGCTTGTAATAATCAACATTAGTCCTCTTGTTTACCAAAAACACCAGTAAACACCTACACTATTTACTCACCAAATTTCTTCCCTATATCCCATCCATAATCCAAAAAGTTCAATTTTTTATTCTTCAAGATCTTTGTCTCAAATTGTTGAAAAAGGATTGTTAGAATCAACACTCATTTGACATCAAAAAAAGGTATTGCATCTTTTAACTCGTTTACATTGTTGCATTTTTCTGTCATATTTTTTGTGGTCAATATATCAGTAACATTATATAAATATATATATCTTTTATGTTTTATGTGGTGGACAAAGCACCGACAATTTATGTGATAATATTTCCCCGACTTTTATATAAATATATGTCTCTGGTTATTCTACAATTCATTTCATCGTTTGGTTTATTTTATTTATTTTGATATTTGCTCTTATATATACTTCTGTCAAGTTAGTCATCTCTCAAAATGGAAAAATTGAAGCTCATGTCTCATATGAAAGCTTTCAAGCGGATGATTAAGATTTTTTTTTACCAAACGTACAAGTTTGATGAGTTGAGGACATAATTTAACAAATACTTTGTTCGTCTTGGTGAAAATCAAATAACACGTCATGTTGGTGTGCAAGTACTTTGCATAGATCTAGGGGTCGATAACGACAACATGAATACTATTTATCGTCCTGAGATGCTTCTAGATGATGGCGATGTAACATCCTTGTTTTTTCTGGATGATTGAATATAATAAGGTCTATCTTTGGGTTCGTTCCAACTACAAGTGCCCAAATTGTTAGTAGAGTTTTGGTGTTATGTTACAGAGTCTTAAGTTATTTGATGTAGTGATGTGTAATAAATTGTCAATTTTCGTAATGTTAGATTGTTTTTGAATTTCAATCGTTTGTGTATTGTTAACGTAATGTCGGATTGGTGCAATGTTATTGAATTATGAATGATAATATTTTGTTGTTGATTATGAGCGATAATTGTTGTTGAATTTGTGTATTGCTTGTTGAATGGTATTTAAGGTATAGGTGTTTAGACATTTCGTTTTGCGTCTTGGTTGTGCATTTAAATGTTGTAGATTGTATTTATCTAATGATTGGTAGTTAAATGTAGTTGGTGACAACGATAGTTAACTACCGCTTCTGAAACTACAGTTAACTACTTTAGACCAACGAATGGTAGTTAATTGCTACTATGGTATTGATGATAGTCATTCATACACTATTTTTAGAGTCACTTTTAGTTAAGTTTTTAGTCTATTTTCATTAGTTTAATGTTTAATTTAGAGTCATTTTAAATAAATTGTTGTTATTAATTTATTGAGTCAACTAGTGTTCAATTGGTCAATTAGTGTGGCATTTGAAGGAAGAAAATAAACCAGCATGTCATGCCTTCGTTGGCCCACCAAGAAAAACAAACAACATGTCATAGTAATTGGAAGAGTGGTGAATGAAAAGAATTGAAGTGATTTGGATTAAGAGAACAATTGGGCTTTGACCCTGTTATGTGAACCGAAAGAAAATGGAATGGAACTAGGTCACAAGGCTACATGGGCAATATATAAGGAGCCGCTGCACAGAAGTTAAGAATCCTTGGATCACTGTTTCGGCCACACACAAAGGACACCACACATCACAATTTTTTTGGAAAGACAGAGAGATGGCATTTCTAGAGAGAAACACAAAGTAAGGTTGTTAAGAGTAAATTTTGCAAATTTGTTGAGACATCATGAGTCTACATTTGGAATCTTCATTTTTCTTTCATCCTTTGCCAAGCTTGCATAGACATAGTTACATCTACTCTTGTGGGTTTTGAGGTATTCAAACATGCCATTATGTAAACTTTTGATCTTTTAATATATGATTCTAGCTATTTATTCAATATTGTTATTATTCTTGCATTTAAAGCTTTATTTGAGATTTAAAATGTTATTGACAAATACTTTTGGATCGAGGATTAGAATAATAATCTATCTAAGTTTTCATTCTAGACATAGAATTTAATCTTTGATAATCACCTTGAAATCAAGAGCTTAATGCTTTTGGGTCGTTTAATAGATTGGGAAATCGTCGATTAAACGATCCAATCGACTTTGTGATTGTTTAATAGTTTGGGAAATCGACTTTTAAATAGTCAAGTAGAAATCACGACATCATTTGGACACGAATGATGTTGTCGAGTGATTGTGATAATATCGTTTAAAAAGCTAGAATCCGTTATTTGATCGAGAGGTTGCAGTTGTTACGCTTTGTTGAGTGTCTTTGACCCTAAGAGAAATGGCCTTATCTATTCTCTATTTATTTTATGTCAAATAGTTTATATAGGTTTACACAAACAAATATTTTAAATTCATACACTTAGAACAATATTTTGTTGAATGGCTTGAATATCGCGTCAGTCCCTGTAAAGACGATATACAATACTTACTTTTGATTGATAAAATACTACATCAAGTATTTTCGTCAGTTTAGGGTGTCTATGAGCAAATGATAAAGCCTCAAGAACAATTTTCTTAAGAAAATCAATGATCTAGTTTAAAGAATTAACTTAGTCCACTCTATATAATTTAATGAATGAAAATGAATAAATAAGCAAATCAATGATCTTGTTTGATGGACAATCATTATTATTTTAACAAACTTGTGTTTTGTTGTGATATATTTACGATATTTATCTTTGACAAGTTAATCAATGATCTATAACACTCGCCGTGTTAGTTGTTCATTTTTGAGGAGATAAATGTTAATTTTATGAATTTAGTTTTGATATATTATCAATTTAAAACTTTTACACTCTTATCAAATTACAATCACTCATATTTGTAATTTTATAATTATTATAATTCAATTCAAATATTTTATATTATTTGACAAATATTTTATATTATTTGACAATTGACAGTGTAAGAAAATCTTTACATAAACTCCGTATATGAATTAAATACATTTTATATTTAGGCCAACCAACTCTGGTAATACGTACCTAACAACTTCAATTATTCTCTCAAAAAAAAAAAAAAAACTTCAATTATTTTCATAAATGAACGAGACTTTCACACAATGATGACCAAGGCAGCCAAGACAAACACATAATAGCTCACTTCAATAAAATTACAGAAGAACCGGGAAAACAACAAACTAGAAATTAAGTAAGATTCGTTGAACGTAGTACTTTTCCTCTTAATGAATTATTTACTTACCACTAAACAATTTGGAACAAAAGTACGAAGTTTTCTACATATAACATTGATGTTTAATTATTACCAATGTTTAAAATTTTACCCATGTTGTTTTGGATCAACTAAGAGTGGGGTAGAACATCAACGGAAGATTTAGACATCCTGACTAAGTCGACGTCTTTAAAAGACCTCTATTTTCTGTCATCTGCTTATAATATATAAATAGATAAAAGAAGAAAAAAAAATATAAAAAGGGGTGCAAACCAAAACTATAAAAAAAAGACCAAAAATAAACCAAAACAAGAAGAAGAAAAAAGGTCCTAAAGAAAAAGATAATTAGGAAAAGCGAAATGTTCTCTAAAGAAATTCTCCGTAAGAAAAATAGATAGACTCCCACCATTTTGGTCTATGAGTAGAATGACAACTTTTAGCAAAGAGAAATTATATTTATACAACTATTTTTTGACAACTTTTGAAACAACCATCTCTTTTATACTCACGTGTATTTCTATTCTCTCTTTTTCATTCTCTTTATTGGTTGACAATAAAATTGTTAGTGAGGTAGATGTGTTACTAATTCATCTCACAGGTAATTTAACGAATGTGCTTTAATTTGTGCTGGTTAAAATTTTGCTGTACTATGATTAGGAATGCAAGTGAGGCCATAACCTATCAAAACAAAAATAATATATGGACCATTTAAACGTGTTAGATACACCAGCTTCAGAACCGTGTAGAAAAAGCAAGGCCACTCATCCAACAGATAAGTCATTAGATAAAGTTAATTAAATTTTAAAATATACTACTCTTCTTATATTACGTGACACAGTTGACTCTGTTACATATGTTAATACGCAATTTTGAACTTAAAGATCTTTTATTATCTATTAAAAAAATTATGAAAATTTAATATTTTAAAAATATTTATCGAAACAAATCCAACATATTATATGATATATTTTATCTTTATATATTAGTAGAAAAATAAGTTCAAACATATCAACAATACACATCCTTAAAAAAATAATATTAACAATATACATTTTTAAATTAAATCATTTAAAATGGGACAAAGAGAGTAAAGCAAAAGGCACTGCAAATAATTAATTAAGAAAAATATAATTTCTAAGAGTTATTTGGTTGGGGTGAATGTTGCGTCTTCTTGGTTAGCGGAGGCGGCTATGGTTTTGAGTTGCAAGGTGGGGTCTATACCTTTCGTGTATTTGGGGATGCCTATTGGTGGTACTTCTCGTCGCTTATCTTTTTGGGAACCGGTGTTGAATCGTATTAAAGCTAAACTGTCGGGTTGGAGTTCGAAGCATCTCTCTTTTGGTGGCCGCTTGATCTTATTGAAATCTGTCCTGTCATCTCTGCCTGTTTATGCACTTTCTTTCTTCAAAGCTCCAGCAGGTATCATCTCCTCTATTAAATCTTTATTTAATTGTTTTTTCTGGGGGGGGAGTGTTGACCACATGAAAATCTCATGGGTGGACTGAAGTTCTATTTGTAGGGGTAAGAAGGTTGGTGGGTTGGGGGTAAGGAGAATTAGGGAGTTCAATGTAGCTCTTTTAGGGAAGTGGTGTTGGCGGTTATTGGAGGATAGAGATAGCTTATGGTTTAGGGTTTTGGCGGCGCGGTATGGCAT
>Ga0228710_1007837_pt1 | contig 15589 bp, 7 predicted proteins | sample MedpolnodulmetaG_FD_177995 | JGI IMG/M metagenome (GOLD analysis project Ga0228710, IMG submission 177995) | Root nodule microbial communities from Medicago polymorpha collected in Santa Monica, California, United States - pink nodules | ecosystem: Host-associated > Plants > Roots > Nodule... | reverse complement strand
TTCCTACAAAAAAAAAAATGTTTATTTAAGTTTGTCTGTTGACAAATTTTACATGCTATAGTTGGAAGTGACATCTTCATCAACTGATTGACAAGAACGATATAAATGCATTCACCCAAATAAATGATCCTAATTAAAGCTTACCTTCCACCCCAATTTTAGATTATCAAGCCCTTTTGTTTAAAAAATCAGAGCGACCAAAACAATCAAGGTGAAAATAAAGTACAAATAAATAAGGGTGGAAAAATTAAGAGTAAGATCTCTTTCAGTTTAGCTAAAGGTTATGGATCCAAATTAAACCCTAAGATTCAGTAATGTTAAAAGTATTAAAGGAGTGTTTTGCCACCAACTACGGTTTTACCCGAATCAAACGATTAATCTCTTTACTTTTGCGTAAATATATCTGATTTACACAAAAAAAATAAGAGTGAAAAAAAACATTTTATATATGCAGCTGTATCACATATGCTATGAAAATTATTTATATATATTATCTAAGCCGTATGTGTATGTTTGTTACCTATTATAAAAATAAAAAAATTATTAATAATCTAGAGATTGGTTTTTAGATATTAGGTTTAAAAAGCATAAGATAAGATGTTTTGTGTTTGTTTTCCCAACACTTTTTCATAAAAATAAATTAGTTTTTTTTGAAGAAGCTAAAATTTAAATGAAATATATTAAGCAAAACTTAGTCTCTCAAGCACAAAGAATGTTAGAGAAGAACTAAGATAGAAGAAGTATTTGTTACATTAGGTTAACAATGGAAAGGAAAAAAAAAGTGACATAGCCATAACACAAGCACGCTTAAAATGAATCTAAAATAAATTAAGTGATAACTCACAAACATAAAAGGCAATTAAACCAACACATGTGATAATTAAAAGCAAAATTAGGATGATTTGCCTTCAACCACAAGAAGGATTGAAGCTTAATTTTGTCTATAAGTTGAATGATTGAATTCCCCTTTTGTTGAAAAACTCTTGCATTTCTGTCACGCCAGATAACCCAATCGCAATAAAGCCAAATTAGATAAAAAGCAGAACAAATGTTTTTTGAGTAGCCAACCAATGATCGGAAAAGAAGCAAGTGATCCTTTACTCAAGCTGGTTTAGTTGAAACCACTTGGAGCCAATTATAAATTTCATACCAAATTTATCCAAAATAGTCACAAGTCAAAAACAGATGATCAGAATCCTCTTGTGAGCCACAACCTCCTCAGCAAATAAAATCTATTTGGTTGAAGGACCCTTCGCCTGATTAAGTTATCGGTTGTTGGAAGACAGTTTCAGAAAAGACGCCACACAAAGATGCTGACTTTTAGAGAACCTTGTGCTAATAAGATTATGATCATTATTTGAAGGATAAAAAAATTATTAGTTATAAAAAAAAAAAGAGGAATGCTACCAACACTCACTTTTTAACACCCTCTCTAGGACTCATTCTTTTATTGGGTGGAATCAATGTATGTCCCACTATTTTGTGCGGGTTCAATTTTCAAAGTGTAGACCCACAATGATTTAAATCAATAAGAGAGTAAGTATTATAGAGTGCTCAAAAGAAAGTGTTGCTAGCATTACTCAAAACGATTTTTTAGACAAGCTACTCAAACCGTTTCTCATTTGAAGCATATTTTAAAATTTTATATCTTCATATTTTAATTTTTTTAAGAATCTATAACAAACAAATGAAAATTTCAAAAACAATTATTTATTTGAAAAAGACATTTTTTTTTTAAAAAAAAATCTATAGTTTTTGGTACAAATTCATATATTGTTTCTTCATATTTAAGGTTAACTAGAGTATTATATATAATTTAAATAATGTTTAATTAAAATATGAATTATTTAAGATTGATTATTTTTTTGTCAAAAAAAAGATTAATTTTTTTTGTCGTTTGTCCAACACATTTACGGATTGTCCCTGCTGGGTTCAGTCTCATGTGATAAGACTTTTTTTGTAGGACTTATGTGGTACTATTAACATAAAATTGTAAAAATTTAGATTTGATAATACTCCTGTAAAAAATTCGTGGGACTTATATGAATTATTGAATTTTATTTTTAAAATAGTAGAATCTATATATTCCTAAAACAAATCTATGTGGGTCACATAAAATTTTACTTTACGTACCGGTAAAATTTTATGCTTTGTTTTGTTTGGATAGTACGGTTTTCTAATTATTTTAGATGTAATGCAAAGCAAATAGAAGAAGGAGATTGATTGATATGTGTATATCACACTTTCTTAGCACTTTCTTTACGGCTCAGACTTACATAATTAACCATTGTCTCTAAACTATAAAAGGGGAAGCAACTTCTCTTTTTAAAGGCTATTATATTAGATTTTATAATTTTTGAGAGAGATATGTAATCTAAATCGAACAATAGCAATAAGTTTAAAGAGTAACAATTAGATTAGATGTTTTTTTTAATCAAATATTGATTTATAAGGTTTTTTTTTTAGGGAAAGGTTAATTTTTTTAACTTGTGTAAATATTGTCAGAAAACAAGTAAATAGTGCAGCTAATATTTAGCCAAGGAAACATGTTGTGTGCTTGGAAGGTTTTTTTTTTTTAAAAGTCAAGGCAGTTATTTATTGTTAGATGTTTTTTTTATTATCAAATATTGATTTATAAGCTTCATTTTTTTAACTTGTGTAAATATTGTCATAAAACAAGTAAAAAAAAAATTTACAAGTCAATGCAGTTATTTATTTATATACCATGAATGGGTGACGGAACATGTTGTGTGCTTGGACGGTTGGACCGATGGTGGTTTGTGGGGTTGATTAGGGCAGATCATTACAAGTGGCGGAGCTAGAAATTTTATTGAGCCTGGATAAAGTTTTGACCGCAAATTCACATGCGACATAATATATGAATAGTCATAAATCGAAATAAAAGAAGCTCGTCATTTTGTTAATAAAAGTACAATTTGAAATAAGAAAGATGAAACATAACTTGTCAATAGTGTGCTAAATAAAATTAGGAGGTAAATACCCTTTCTGAGACCTCTTTGCGATGAATATTCGAATACTATCAACATCATCAAGTGCTTGATTATCTCCCGCTCGATGGAGTATATATATAGATTTTGATTTATTTGAGTATTGAGTATTTATGTGAGTATTGAGCATTGATTTGGGTGAATGTATAATAGTTCATAGTTATGGAGAATTACTTTAGTTAAGTCACTTCAACAATTTATTCTAAAAATTGATTATAGTAATCGATTTCAAATTCCAATGATATTGATTATAATATTTTATTATATTGATTAAATTAATTTTAGTGGTAATTTTATGCATTATTCATCTTTAGAATTTATAGTAGAATAGAAAATATAAAAAAAAATAAAAAATGATAAGTTTTAGTGACGGCCGAACCGTAGGTAGAGGTCCATAATGTATTTAAAAATGGTCTCTTTAGAATTACCTGCGATTTTTTCCATAGGTAAATGTGGAAAACATCTAGTGACAGCCATTTGTCAATGACAGACAGATTTAGCTACAGAAATTTGCCCTATAATAACGGATTTTGGCTGTCACTATTAGTCAAATTTCTTGTAGCAATACAAAGAAAGTATCGGTTGAGCCCGGACGTGTGCTCCGACTAGCTGAGCGGTAGAAACACCCCTGATCATTACATGTTTGGATTGTTGATTGCCCGTCTTCTTTTGCTCTTCACGAGAGAGTCTGCTTCTGTTTTCTTTTGTTTGGAATAGGTCGGGGGTTTGTCATGTAGATGGGCGCTCAACTTAGGTCTATGTTGAATTTGGCTAGTTTCTTCCTCTTTCTTATTTATCGCTCTCATATTTATTCCTGTATTGTTTTTGGTTCTAGTATTTCCATTAAAAAGAAAAGAATTTTCATTTCCAGAATTTGATTTTATTAGGAAGGAAAATTATTATTTTAATGACAATCTGTATGTTACTCTCTCATTCGGTCCCTAAGTATAAGACAATTTTAGAAGATTTGTTTGTTCTTAAATATAAAATCATCTATAAATTTTTAGATGTATGTATTACTCATTTTCCAAATCAATCCTTATATAATACTTCTTATTTATAAAATGTTAACTTAGTAATAGTTGCACTTCATTCTAACACTTCTTAATATGCGTAATTTTTTATTATAGAGTTGTATAAAAGGAACATAAAGAGTAATAAAAGGTAGACATGTTTAATACTCCCTTCAGTTCTATTTAAAAAAACAATTGACTTGTTAGATACATTAAATAATTTATGTATCTGATCTATAATCTAAACCAAATACATAATTTATTCAATGTATCTAAAAAGTCAACGATTTTTTATAAAAAGAATCGGAGGAAACACCTGCTTTTAGTTTTGTAAGAGGGGGTAAAGAATATCATTCATTATGTATATTGGTTTCCTAAAAGAATCAAAATTTTAGACCAGAAATAAAAAGGTAGTAAATGGATAAAGATTAGAGGCAAAGAGTGTAGTAAAAAAAAGGAAACTTGATCATACTTATTGTAAAATTGTCACAGTGATCATATTTATAATTTTAATACATAATAAATAGATTATAATGAAAGTGATTCACAAATTTAAGGAAAATATTGTCTATCCAATAATTATAATTGATACTCTCTCATACTTTTTTATAAGCACCTCCTACTTTTTTTTCCAAATGTATTAAGAAAAGTGAATAGTGAATTTAATGTGTCAATTTTATATATAAATTTTCCTAAAATACCCTTTTTAATATTAATGCGTATACTTTAACTTTTCGTCTTTCAAAATAATAATAATAACTTTTCTTCAAAAAAAAATCTTTCAAAATATAAATAGTATTAATAAAATGTATGTTTTAAAAAAGGAGAATGTTAACCGGTGCCCCCGGGGCATTGGTTAAACACCGAATAAAGTAAGTTTTTATTAAAAAGTAATGTAATTATTACTTAATAAAAAGTGACAGTTTATATTTCCAAGACAACAAATTCTATTTATAGATTCCTTAACCAGTGTTCCAGGGGTACCGGTTAACAAGACCCTTTGAAAAATAATACTTACGTTTAAGGTAAAAAAAAAATTGTTGAAAGGATTTACTGTTTAAAGACAAAGAGGTAGAGATTACTAATGAAATAAAGAGAATAAGAGAATGCTAGTGAACGTTCTTGAGATATTGACTAAAGTTTTAAAAATAAGTAAATTTACATTAAAAATTGTGTAGTATGGTTAATACAAAAACAAAAATTTATATTTCTAAAACAGTTTATATTAACGGATTTCTTAACCAATATATTTAAATAAACAAAGATTTTCATCCCCGTGAATTTAACGTAGTTGACAGAAACATTGTATAATTTATGCAAGAGTTGGAGTTTGAACCCAAACACCTCACTTCTTTGTATTTAATTGTGTCGGCTCTATCTATTATGCTACCGGACAAAAATAAAACTTAGAATTTCATAATTGAAACCGAAATGATTATAATTTGCAAAAACAAATCATCATATCTAGGGATTAACACTTCTTTTAAAAGTAACAGTCTAATGATGGTAAATATACAAAGCCCTACTGTCTACTCATATGCAACTATATATATGGTTGATGATCCCATTATATTCCTGTCAGACAAGGAAGGGCAAATAAGTCATTTCCTTAAAGGTGTTGTCAATCAACAAAAGAAAGAGAATCAACAAAAAAACATATTTTATATATTTTATTTTACCCCCACCTATTAACTTTATCTGTCTGCATCAATCATCTCTCACAGTCATGCATTTTTCAAATTCAACCTATTTCCATTTCCACAAAAAACCCTAAAGTCCAAACCACTGCTCCTTTCTCATTTTGATAGGTCAAATTAAAGCAACACAAATTTTCCATATAAAAAGAAAACTCTGCCAATTCCTAAAAATGGATTTTTGCTAAAAAGCACCTAACATTACCACTTACTACACTTTCAAGTATTCTAGGAGTTATCAAAAAACCAAAAGAATGCAAAAATGTAGCATAGCCTTGTAGGAAAATAGTCTTCACTCTTTCTTAACTGTTCTTTTACCCCTCCATCTCTCTCTATCACACCCCCATCTCTCTCTTCTCTCTCAAAAAACAAGTCAATAAAAGGACTCTAGATCGACCAAGATCCAATCTAGTTTAGTCATGAATTCATTTGAAGAATTCAACTCATCATCGTCAACAAAAAACATCATCAACTTCACCAACGTTAACACAGCCTCAGAAGACAACAAAAACATCTCAAATTTCACATCTTCTTCTTCAGCAGTACCACCAGCAACAAACACAAACACTCTAAGTCGCTATGAGAATCAAAAAAGAAGAGACTGGAACACTTTTGGTCAATACCTAAGAAACCATAGACCACCACTTTCACTCTCAAGATGTAGTGGAGCACATGTTCTTGAATTTTTAAGGTATCTTGATCAGTTTGGGAAAACTAAGGTTCACTCACAGATTTGTCCATTTTTTGGTCATCCAAACCCACCTGCACCATGTCCTTGTCCTCTCAGACAAGCTTGGGGAAGTCTTGATGCATTGATTGGAAGACTTAGAGCTGCTTTTGAAGAGAATGGTGGGAAACCTGAAGATAACCCTTTTGGTGCTCGTGCTGTTAGACTCTTTCTTCGTGAAGTTAGAGACTCTCAATCTAAAGCTAGAGGTATTAGCTATGAGAAAAAGAAGCGTAAAAGACCTCAAATTCAACCACCACCACCACCATCAACCACCTCAAATTAAGTACTAAGCAATGGTATATATATATTATTCTCTCATATTTAGCATGTAATAAGTTGTTTCATTCTGTTGTACCAAAAATATATATTTGTTTCATTCATTCTAGAGTATATTTGGATTAGCAGCTAGTTTAGATAAATCACAGTCAAACACCTTAAATTTGTTAAAAGTTATATTTTGAAGTTTCAACTATATGAGGGTGTTAGGGTATGTGATTTTGTGACATTCCAAACATGCAAGTATTAGCAAATATTGGTGTTTGAACAACCAAAATGAAACAACCTTTTAAGATAATTTTTAAGTGATTAACGCAATTCAAATACGTTGTAAATTTAATATTTATAGTAGATGATTAATGAATATAACATGTGTTTAAACTCATTAATCATTAACAACAATTTTTAGGTGTTCGAATCTATCTGTAATTTGAACACCTAAAAATTGTATGGTTAATGAAGATAGGTTGATGGTTACTAGTTTCGGCACATGGTATATTCATTAATCATCTAGTGAAAATTAGTCACTAATTTGCACTGTGTTAAATGTTATTCATTTTTTACTTTTATATTTGCTAGTTGTGATTTGATACCGAGTGACTGCACTATTGGGAAGGATACACTTTGGAATTGGATTACCCTAAACAGAAGAAGCATGTACTCTTGGTAGAAGCATGAAGCAGTGGTTGAGTGTTATTTTAGGCATTAAAAATGACACTGAAATGGCTCTATGACACTGCTAAACTTGTAATAAAATGTTTCCATCTTAATTAAGATGTTACATGACGAAAATAATATATGGATTTCAATATTATGTTTTCATGTGTTCCCTGGATCATGAGGTAGGTAATGTGGTTTCTTCCTTCAGTTACTTTGATGTCTTGATATATTGCTTAGGCTTGTGAAATTGTTGATTCATGATTATATTTCAGTCTTTAAATTAAACTATAACCATGTGTGAACTATAATTTTTTATTATATATTGACTTTTACTTTATTTTTGCTAGCAAATTTTGAATTTATAGACTTATATATCTAAGATCTTTTATGTGAAAGAATGAGTCATAGTATACTATATGAAAATTACTTAGTGCTTATGAAGCCCAGATAGAAATACGAGTGCAGGTACAATACGATATAGGTACACGAATACGTAAATTTTTTTAAATTTATGATACGATACGGTTAAGATACGTTAATAAATTTTTTTATAGTAAAACTTATATGTATGTTACATACTTGAAGAAAATAAGCATTGATTACCCTTCATTATTATATGTATGTAAAGTTTTCTTATAAACTATATTATATTTTCATTTGTTGGGATATCGAGAGAAGCATTGAACACAAATTTTGTCCAATGTTGATTAATTCAATCACTTCTCTCTCGTTACCTTCATTCACAAGAAATATAATGTTAAATGGTTCATCGAGAAACAATTTTACCGATGCATATCTAAAATTGAATCATATACATCTCTACTGAATTTCTACAACATTGTCTCACTTCTTTACCCTTCATCTTTTCTAGGGTACGTATATATGAAATCTTATAAATATCATTGTGTATCTATGAAGTATCCTATAAGTATCAGATAAAATATTTTTTAAAAATTAAAATAATTAATTTTGATACTTCGTGAGTACGTATGTGTAAGCATCGGTATCCGATACGTATCTGATACAAGTACGTCTCTATTTTGGAGTATCTGAGTTTCATAATAATAGTGCAAATTTGTGGTAGGATTGTCATAATTACGATGAGCCGCTTGGATTTCAATAAAACTACACTGTATAATAAAATTTATGTAAAAAAAAAAAGGAAAAATGTTCCCTATATAACTCAGCTGGTGTATACACTTTGACAAAGATAGAGATAAGAAAAAGTGGTGTGATAAATATTATAGATGATAACATGAAGACAAAGTGAGATCAAAATAAAATGTTTAATAAGTATATAAAAATTTGAAATGTCCAAATATAAACTTCTACAAAATTTGACAAACTCGCTCATTATTTAAACCTAAACATAATGATTTGTTGCATTATCCATATTATACTTTGATTTCAGGGATGAGCTCTTTTGGTAGCTTTTCATTCCTTATGTTCTGTTAGTTCAGTGATTTCGTGTAGTTTACTTTAGTTAATAATCAGTTCTTAGTTATTATAGGTATAGGTATGTAGAGTCTGATAAGTTGATATGATGCTTCAAACCGTCACAAGAATTGGAAGCATAGTCATGCCTCGGAGTTTGCGTCTAATTGGTGGTGCGTGCGTGCACTTTTCTTTTTGTCAAATTTAACATGAAACTGGGTGCTGCCAATACATACACACACTATAGGTGTTAATAAGAGTATCGGAAATTTTATTGATTAAACTATTTTTAAACATCTTTAAGACAAGTTTTTCTCATGATTTATTATTTTCTTATTTTCTTTTGGGTCTTTTTATTGTTTTTGTCCAATGAAAAGATAGAAGAGAAAAATTATCATAAAATGGTCGTATAAATATCATTGTTTTAATAATATATTGCTAATGTTTATAATTCACTAATGACATGTGCTGGTAATATTTTTAGTTGTGTTATTTAGAACAAAAATTGATAGTGTATTCCAACACTATGAAACAAAGTGTTAATGAATGTTGAAGTTGGAATTGCAAAAAGAAAATAGAAAAGAATATACAAGTCATAAACCTCATTTATATATATGGTGTTGACGTCAAGAAGTGTGTTAAAAAAACATACTATTCATTTTAAGGAGAGCTCGTTAATCTCTAAAATCTTTATTTGTTAAACATTTTTACCTACTAATTTTATTGGTGATCAATTTTTGTTGGATTATCTTTTTTGAGAGAGAATTTTAACTGATCGACTATTTTAGACCATTTTAACTTTCAACTATGTTTCCTCTAAAAAAAACTTTAAACGAGGTTGATTAATTCACCACATGTGTCATGTATCTATCTAGCTACATGTATATGTCTGTATATATGTACTCCCTATGATCCGACTTTGGACAAGATATATAAAAAATTTCTGTTTACAATCTGTAGCAGTACAGTACCTATCGACATACATGTATAAAAGCATGTACTTTTGTTCGTGTGTATGTAGCATTTTCAGGTGATTTCAGATCATACAAAATAAAAGTCTTTGAACGATTTTGCTTAATCAAAATAAGGCAATAAAATGTAGTTTAAATTACTTTGACCCCAATAGTCCGGGTTGTTTAATATGAACCCGGTCCAAACGTAGATAATATTAGTTATCGTGAATTTGCTCCTCCAAAGGTCTCAGGTTCGATTTCACCTGGTGCCAATTTTGGTGGACTAAGTCCACACAGAGCTTACTCTGGCTTTAAACGGGGCCCCCACAAGTGGGCGGTGAGATTGATCCCCTCAGATTAGTCGATTCTTGGATCGGATACCGAGTTTTAAAAAAAAAATTATAGTGAATTTTAATATAATAATTCTTTTCATCATTTTTTTACTAAAAAAAAGGAAGATCCACCTTTAAATTATTTTTGAGAGGTTCATATTTGACACACCTCAATATTGCATACTTTATGTTATGTGTGGAGGATGCTTTTACCGAGTCAACATTTGTGAATGTAAACACACGAGAGTCTTCGGGAGCTTAACTCAGTTGATATGGATAATGCATAATATATGTAAAGACTGAGGTTCAAAACTCGGTCACCACAAAAAAAAAACACGAAAGAAAGTAGTGAGAGAAAGGGAGAGAGCAACGGAGAGAGTTTTGGGGAGGGCTATCGTGGGAAACATGAGAGAAAACATAATCAACCTATCACTCGGAAGGAATGTCCAGGAGGAATGGTTTATCCACAAATTTGATCAAAGGACATTTTTCTTTTTATTTCAAAACATCCTTGATGAAGTTAAAACCATTGATTTATGGCATCTTTTTGTTAACTTTGGAAGAGTACACAAGGTGTTCATTCCTAATAAGGTGGATATGAGGAAGTATATATTTTGGTTTGCTTAGTTTAAGGAGGTGCAGAATGAGGAAGAATGAACAAACTTCAAAATGTTTAGCAGAGTCTTATTTATAACCGGTAAAATTGTTGGTTATCACCTTACACTTATCCCCCATATTTCATGAGAAAATGAATGATTGCATGGTCTATAGCATCTAATCAGTTACTATTTACGAAATTAATTAGTGTTGATTCTTATTTAGTCAATTTGAACTAGTGATGCTCGTTTTGGTTGTTTTGTGGAACATGCTGAATATTTGTTGTGGCGATACAAGAAGATATATTGTTGGAAAGGAGTTTGGTGATGTATGGAGATGCATTGCTAGGAAAGAAGCTCGGAGATGTATCATTTTAGATTGCCCAATATGATTCTAGAAGTGTACGAACTCTTGGGACCTTGTCTACCATTGCATAGGGGCTAAGTTCGATAAGATGTCTCCAATCATTGTAGTATGAGGAATAAAAGAAAATGTTGAGTACTAAGAGGAAGACAAGGATACCTCATAGGAGAAATTTCCAAAGGGCACAACTTGTAGCGGTTGGACTTGTACTATAAAAGTATAACACTATGCAATCAAAAGAAATATATAATTATATTTTGGGTGATACTACAAAGTTGAGAGAGTATCATCAGTGTTAAGTGTGACATTATGAAGATATACCTATTAAAAATTAATTCAAAAATATGTTAACCAGTTTACAAACATGAGAAGCTGGAATAGCTCAGTTGGTTAGGGCGTGTGGCTGTTAACCACAAGGTCGGAGGTTGAACCCCTCCTTCTAGCGTTTTCTAATTAATTTTTTATTTCACCAATAAAAAAGAGTTCTTATAATCGATTGTTATATTACATATTCACACCCCACCACTGTATTGGATTCTTTAGCTACAATTATTAGTGTTTGCTTCTATAAAAAGTAAAAGTCCACCTTTAAATCATTTTTGAGATATTCATATCATACCTCAATATGACATACTTTATGTTAATAATGTGTGGTGGACGCTTTTATCGAGTCAGCGTTTATGAATGTAAACACATGAGAGAAAGTAGTGAGAGAAAGGGAGATAGTTCGGGGGAGGACAATCGTGGGAAACATGAGAGAAAACATAATCAACCTATCAACTAGAATGAGTGTCCAAGATCAGAGGAATTGGTTTTATCCATAAATTTGATCAAAGGACATTTTTCTTTTTATTTCAAAACATCCTTTATGAAGTTAAAACCATTGATTTATGACATCTTTTTGTTAAGTTTGGAAGAGTGCATGAGATGTTCATTCCTAATAAGGTGGATAGGAGGGAGTAGATGTTTTGGTTTGTTTAGTTTAAGGAAGTGCAAAATGAGGAGGAGTAAGAGACCGAACTTCAAAATGTTTGGTAGGGTCTTATTTATAACCAATAAAATTGTTGGTTATCACCAGGTGGATCCAGACTTTAGATACATGTAGAGCTAAAATTTTAAATAAATAATAATACAAACTATTTTTTCTAATCGACAAATATTATTACCTCGTTGTTTGATACAAAACATTACAATGAAAATCGTTCATATCCATTTGTTGAAAATGAGCTAAAATGACATCATTGCTAATTGTTAATAGAACATCTCTTTCTATATAAGTTACAAGACGGTCATTTAGTCATTGGTCACCCATTTTATTACATAGGTTACTCTTCACAACTTTCATAACTGAAAAAACACGTTCAACACTTGTAGTTGCTATCGTGCGTGTGTGTTGTATGTGTTTTATCTATTAAAAATAAAATAAAATAAAAATAGGGAAAAACATGTGGAGCTATAGTCCCACATAGCTCCAACACGAATCCGCCCCTGGTTATCACCTTACACTTATCCCCCATATTTTATGAGAAATTGGGTGATTGCATGGTCTATAGGATCTAATCAGTGACTATTTAGGAAATTATTTAGTTTTGATTGTTATTTAGTCATTTTGAACTTGTGATGCTCGCTTTGGTTGTTTTGTGGAACATGTTGAATATTTGTTGTGGCGATACAAGAAGATATATCGTTGGAATGGAGTTTGGCGATGTATGGAGATGCAACGCTATATAAGAAGTTTGGAGATGTAACATTTTAGATCGCCCAGTACGATAGTAGAAGTGTACGAACTCTTGGGACTTTGTCTGTCATTGCATAAGGGCTAAGTTTGATAAGCTCTCTCCGATCATTGTGCCACGTTGAAAAATTCTAATTTTATGTAGAAAGTCATATTTTAACTTCCTAAACGTATCTTAAAAAAAATTTAAAAATAAAATTCAACGCCTAGCTCACTTTTCTAGAATTTATGTCTCTTGAAAAAATAGAAGGTCAAAAGTAGAAAGAATCTTAAATTACAATTAGAATCTATGTTTCTTACGACATAGTTATTTTTCAGATTTCGTGTATATTACAAAGTCAACTTGAATAATTAACCCTTTTATCTATTTGGATTACAACAGTGCTGATTTTTGGTGAAAAAAGCAACATGACCCATGTGTGGTAGTTTAATCATATCTAGAGTTGCAGGTAACCAAATGATGTCAAACTAGTGGTATATGAAATTTAACATCCAAATATACAACTTTCATAGACAACAAAGTTCAATTCATACTAGAAAAATGTAAAAATGCATAGAAAAAAAATGTCATGATTTCGCCTCGCATGCCTTATGAATATAATCATTCGCCAGGCGTATACTGCCCATCCTGGTATCAACTTTTGCTATTGTCCAGTGCGCCTCGCGCACAGTAGGCTGTGCCTCCTGTTAAATGCTTCACGCATGATCATTTAATACTTATGGTGGCTAGGGTAGAATCCATGCGCCCTGCGCATAGTTCAACCCAATTTCATATCTCTATGAATTTTTGAGTAGAGATGAGGAACAATCCCTATGAATAGAAACTTATTTTTATTACTTAGGCAATAATTTGTTATATTTGCTAAATAATCATCATTAATCTTTGAGGAAAGATGTGTAATCTAGTATGCAATTTTACATAGTGAAAATGAACTCCCCAAAACGAACAATGACTCCCCTATTTATAGAAAAAAGATGAAACTATCATTTACGTTGTATGCATGTCACATGTCTCTTTAATTTGTAACCTCCTTTGCAATTTTTTTGTCTCATCTTTCTATATATCTTTGAATTAGAAACTTGAACTATTCTTAGGCTTCCATTGTGATGATATGGCATCTCTAAAAAACCATCTTACTCTATGCTAAAACAAGGAAACTTGAGCTACCCATGAGCTAGAATTGTGATGATGTGGCACATCTAAAAAAGTTTCACATATTCTTTATGTGTTTATGAATCATAAACTCCAATGCATTCATTTTTATTACATTATTATTATTATTATTATTATTATTATTATTATTATTATTATTATTATCATCATCGTTAACCTTTGGACTACTATTTTTTTTTGTATTCCATAACTTATATTTCTTAACTACAAACATTCACTCACTCATTATATATACAACCAACTAATATGATCTCAATATTTTTAGTTTTTACTAATGAGATTGTTTGTCCTACATTGAAAAAGATTGTGTATATAAATAAGTGATTTTTTGCACCAAATTTTGGATTTTGTTCATCGTCACTTTCAAGCAATAATTGGATAGAACACCTTCAATTTTGTATTATTGTTTTTCTACCCACTTCTACTCTTCATCTCTTGATTATCAATTGGTTTCTATGACATGATAGTGAGTCAAGTTACTCTTTGATTGGTCAAATATTTAAGCTCTACTTTTTATTTATTTATATGATATTTGTTAGTCTATTTTTCCGACTTTCTTTCATATTTTATTTTATTTCTTAATGTGTATGTGAATTAAGAAAAGAATATAAATTATACTTTTTTTTAATTTGGTTGCATCGTTGTTGCTCAAGAAGAAGTTTATGAAAAGTGGTTGTTCATCATCACACTAAGAAACTATTCGATGATAGCTATTCAATCTGGTATTATAATTTTTCTTCTGTTTTTTACTCTTCATCTCTTGGCTATTCTTTGGTTTCTATGACATGATAGAGACTCAAGTTCCTTTTAGATCGACCAAATAGTTTGGATAAAATTCAACAATTAATAAATATAAATTTGAATGAATTATTTTAATTTTTCAATTTAGTTTATATGAACATAGTGATAATTATTATCATCTATATATATTTTCTTTTTATAAAAAAAATCTGTTTTTATTTGCACACTTATATTTTTAGTATATTTTATATATTTATCATGTTTATATACTTTTGAAAAATATGGAACACAAAAATGTTAGAGTTCATTAAATAATAATATTTTTCTCATGAACTTTGCAACTTAGATATTTTAATATTATGTAAAATAAAATACAAAAGCACAAAATAGTTTTTTGTAGAAAAATGTTACAAATGAACAAAATAAAAAATATCACTCAAATAATATATTTAGCCAAAAATAATTATATTTCTTAAAATATTAATAACATTTGAATAAAGGTTAATGAAAGGTTGTAAGTTACAGATTAAAATAATTATATTAATAAATTCATTGGTTACATTTTAATTAATTACTAATGTCTTATTAAATTTTTATAAAGACTTTGTCACACCGACCTTTGAACTACTATTTTTCATATTCCTTAGTTATGATAATTTACTCATTCATTATATTAATGAAAAAAATTTAATGAATAAATTGGTTAATTAGTTACACTTACAATTGTTTAGTAAGTTTCTATTTTCATTTATAACTCTTAGATTGACCATGTATTCTAGTCCTATTTTTTATTGATATAATGTTTATTAGTCTACTTTTCTAATTTTCTTATTTCCTTTTGTTACTTGATTTGGATATGATAATATTTTCTTGTGAATT
>Ga0228710_1007835_pt1 | contig 15593 bp, 13 predicted proteins | sample MedpolnodulmetaG_FD_177995 | JGI IMG/M metagenome (GOLD analysis project Ga0228710, IMG submission 177995) | Root nodule microbial communities from Medicago polymorpha collected in Santa Monica, California, United States - pink nodules | ecosystem: Host-associated > Plants > Roots > Nodule... | reverse complement strand
CCACGTGGGACCTTATCCTCTGAAGATGATGAACTTCGCTTAAGCGTACACAAAGCGTGCTTGTGAGCGAACTTTCCTTTGCTCTCGACGTTTTGTACGCTTAAGCGACCATAGGCACGCTTAAGCGAACAACTGATTTCCATGAGCGTCCTGAAAGCGTCCTTGAAAGCGAACTGGTTGGCTGCTCACTGGTCCTTGCACGCTTAAGCGACCGTCTGCACGCTTAAGTGAACATGCCTTGGTTCAGGAGCTTCTTTCTTGGTCCTTGTTTGTCGTTTCCTGCATAAATTGGGTAGAATCAGGCATTTAAGCATAAATGGTATAAATACACTCAAATGGTAGCTTTTTCTTAGATAACTTGCAGAACAAGTCACTAAAATGCCTATATTAACACATAAAATATGTTACTTTTGAGCACTTATCATTCCAACCACTAAGTTACCTTCCAATTCCCTTTTATTTCTCTTTTTCTTTTTCTTCAATTCTATTTGTATTTCAAATTAATAGATATTCCATCTAAAATTGATATTTTAAACCAAATTTCCTTGCTCTACCATTTACCCTCTGTGATATTTAAGGCATATATCATGAGACCGTTATCAGTGTCTAATCCACTATATTTAATTTCCCTATATTAATGGTACTCAATTGAATCATTTGGTTCAAAATCACCGTCAACTCGTCCAAGTTACACGAACTAACGATAAAAAACTCGTTTGCAAAGTGACCAAAGAGACTTGTTGAAAGGTTTAGTTTGTGCCGTTTTAGAGGCACACCAATTCAGAGATTTTAAAAGCGCATAAAAGAAACCTATGCAAAGAATTTATGGAAGAAAAAAATGCAAAAGATAAAACACTGGTCTAAGAACTTCAAACGCAATTTGTAGAAGTGTGTTTTTCTCACTATCGGTACTAATATTGTTAACTTGAGGGGAGGGGAGTGATTTTTCAAAATTAGAGAGGGTGTATGTGTTGTTTAATGAAACCTCAAGGGATCTGATTATCTTAACGAATGAAGGAATACAACTTTAGATCAAATCAAAATTGTTAGGACTAGCAAAGAACCGCAACACCTTTCCTAAAGAGTGAGCGCGACATGATTTGTTTATCTTATACGAAACTATTAGTTTGAATACAAAATACGATGATCTTTACACTTTGGTAAGGCGATACCGATTTGGTATGATCAAAGTTGTTGCGGTGAAAACCATCTATCCTTGTGTATCCCTCAAACACATACCATATCCAACACCAAAACTATCATGATCCCTAAAAATTAACATTTAACTGAAGTAGGAAAACACAAATGAATGAAAACTAGTTCTAAGGCTTCTGAGTAGAAAGCACAATAAAAGACTTCTGAAATTTGCTTTAGTAATTGGTAAGACCACAATCACAAGAAGTTTGAAGGTCTTCAATCTCATCCTATGACAAATTGCTATAGGACTGTGCAATTCTCTGCAAACAAAAAGGCTTTAATTAAGGTGTGACACAAGTCTGCGGAAAAATGCATTTCAAATAAACAAGGTGAAAATTAACCATGCTAACAATACAATATTTCTAATACCCATAAAACAAAGAAATGGTAAAACATACTTAAATCATCTTTTATAAACAAGTAATATAAAATGAAAACCAGCCAAAGCACAAATAAAGAAGGAAAAATCTGAATTGTCGATGCCATATAGACACAACCAACCAAATCTGCATACGTAGTAATTAAACAATACGCAAATATCCAACTAAACATAGAAAAAGTGCAAAAAACAGGGTAATCATCAATCAGTGTATGACTTCAGAAATTGGCTAAACAGAAACGTATAGAAAGCACTACTCTATGACTTTAGAATTAGTATCAAGACGGAAAATATGTAGACCAAACACTTCAGCAGAAGTAATAAAACACGCTAACTTCCGTGCTTCAAGCATATTATTGGATTGATGCCCCAGTGTGAGAAATTACAACCATGACCCTCATTCTTTGTCACAAACCAACTCCAAGGGCACTTTAATGAGGTATAACATCTCTCACATATCAGATAAACTTCCACTTCCATTCAAGGTAATATAGTTTCTTTTCAGTCACCAGGATCAATTTACTGAATGCCAAAAATACATGTACTGCGTATAACAGTTTATTTGTAACTTTAACTTTATAAAATGAGTGAAAACGGTATACTCTTGACATTTAAATATAAATGTCTGCATATATCATGCATGTGTCAGTAATAAATTGAATTGGAACTGTATTTAACTTATTATCTTATTAAAGGTGTGCTAAGAAAAATTTGGAACTGTATTTTAATTCTGTGCAACTGCCACTTCACAAATTATTACATTCAGAAACTTTCATACTTGCAAAAAGAAACTCTGCAGCTATCCATTTTGGAAACTCTTCAAATATCTATTGAACAGAAGTGAAAAGTTTGCTCTCTAAGTGCAGTACTACAGTTAAAGTAAAATCAACACTGTGAGTAAGTTGAAGAGTATATTTGAAAGATTGTATTTCTAGAATTTCGCTATTTTACATTATTTCATAGAATTCTATCTTCTTTCAAGTTCCATAAAAATAAATTTACTCTTCATAACCATAGTTTTGGTAGTCTAAATATAACAATGTGACTCTGGGTGGGTCCAAGGTGTTCTATTCCACATACAATTTTTAAGGCTTTTTGTCGACATTTGTGGTCTAATGTTATGTTATTTGATAAAATATTTTACAATATTTTTTTTAAAAGAATTCAAATATTTTAGAAAAAAAAATTATTAATCACAATCGACAAGTAACAGTTTGACATTTTATTTGGATATGTGTTGATTTGACAATAGGGTTCATATTCAATATCTAAAATTAAGAAATTCAAAATTCAATGAAAAAAGAAAAAAAAACAAAATAAACTCAAAATTCAATTAAAAAAGAGAAAAAAATTAAAAAAAAACCACAGGAAAAGCCAAATGAAAAACCGCAGTAAAATCCGCAGAAATACCTGCGGAATTTCCGCAGGAAGATCCTCAGCAAATTAAATTTTACCTGCGGATAGTCCTGCGATATCTGGATTCGCAGGAAGCTTTGTATGACCAGCAAAATCCTCAGGTATTCCTGCGGATTATTTTCCGCATAAAAAACCGCAGGAAAAATGAGAGATTCTAGTAGTCAAGGAAGGATCAAAACTCTAATAAAACAACATTAATGAATTATCACTACATGGAAGAGGTTGGAAACCATGTAAAAAGATCAATATAAATTGTATATAGTAATCTTGAACATGCAGTAATTACGGTAACTATAATTAGTATATTTATTGTTATTGGTTTATATAATTTAGTTATACCAAGTAGTTTAGAGTTTAGACACTTGGATTGCATCAAGTCTACAGTTTTTCTTTACCTTTAACAAAATAAAAAAGAAGACAGTCCCAGAGAAAGCTTAAGTGCTTTTTCATAATTGATGTGTTTAAATTCTCGGTGGAGATCATGGGAATATAAGCTTTGACTATTTTCACATATTAAACAACTAAGAGTAGTTGAACAAATATTTACCATGACATCACACATTGAAACAGAAAACATTCTGATTAGAAATAATAATAATCAGACTCTTAGAAAACATGGGAACTCTCCAAAATGTTTTCTCTTACTCGGCACTAAGATATTTACTAAATGTGGGCAGGAAAGTGTATATTACCGATCTCTAAAGTAAACTATACATTGTACTTATGTGAAGAGAGCCATGATTCAGGGCATCAATATCTTCACGAGTTAACAAGAAAAAAATCTTATCTTTTGCTGCATTAATTTCAGAATCAAGCAGAGGAAGAGGTAAACTTTATGTGGGTGAAAGTGTGTCATCTCATCTTTGTGAAGACATAAACTTAGGAAGCATGTTTTTCTAACAAAAACCTAGTGCAATAACTCAAGAACAGGTTCCAGATTTGGCAATTTGTTGTGGAAATTGAAACAACTAGCACAGTTAACATCAATAACAGACATGAATCACATGATTGAGGACATCAATATCTACTCATATTAGAAAGGAAATAAATTAATTTCTTATCCTTTGCTGCATTAATTTCAGAATCAAGCAGAAGAAGAGGAAAAATTTATGTTGGTGAAAGCGGTTAATCATCTTTATGAAACCTCAACAGTTATGAAGGATATTTTGCAAAAAATCTAGTGCCATGACTCTAGAATAGGTTCCCGGTTTGATAGTTTGTTGGGAGGAATTTATCAACAATGAACATTAATAAGACAATACCTTTAACAGATTTGGCAATCTTGATCAACATGCATAAACTAAAAAAAAATGACAATTTAAAAGAATTTTGAGCAAGGATTACAACATACATTAGAACTCAATCCAGTTACACAAGCATAAATAACAGTGATCGACACAAACAGTGTTGTCATGATTTCCAACAAACATAATACAAACAGTTACCAATAAATATAAAACAAGATCTTATTCATTGTTGCAGCTCTATAGTTCATAATACAAGATAAATATCAAGAAAATGGTCAAAGAGAATATTTCAATACCTCATTCTTCTTGTTTACGTCATCTTCTTAGGCTTGCACATTGTCACCAGGGAGTCAGATACGCTATATACACGGTCACTTGGAATCCATATGGGAGTGGATAGAACCATAATGGTTCATGCTGAAGAAGCTTTCCTTTGTCATTGTACTTCAACTATCTAGTTTTTCCATCTGTTCCAACAATATCACCACTTTTTGTAAAGCATATTGGGGAAAATCTTCGAGAGGGAATAACATCAATAGGAAGAACAAGATTCTTAGTCCAAGACGAATGCACTTTGTGTTCTTTCATCACCCATATGTCAACTTTACTATTACCATAATTCATAGCTCATAGACTAAGAAATTCTCCAAATACCCACAAATCACAATTTTTAAGTTCATGGTCAAAAGACTCAAAACCATGTGGAAAAGGCATCTCTAAAAGTTTCTTTTAGATTAAATCATATTCAAGAATAATCCTCTTTTAAATCTAGCCCATTTGCTCGTCCTTCAAATATCCTATCTTTCAATTCCAACTCCTTCATTTGGCTATCAACACCCTCCTCTTGAGATTCAAGCTCCTTCATTTAGCCATGAAATTTTTGCTCTTTCTCAACATGTTTGTCAATATGTTTTTTCTTAGCATCAATTTTTCGGGAAAGAGCCTTGAGCTCCCACTCTTTCTCTACACGGACTTCATCAATGCTGTGAATTTCTGTTTCTTTTGTCCTGAGTTCTTGTGTGCGCTCTCCTATCAAGTCCTCCATCAAACAGAGCTATGCTTCCTTTGTTTCAAGAACCTTTTCACGTTCTTCAATTTCCCCTGCAATTCCTTGTGAACTTTCTTAATCCTTTCAACATAACTAATTTCCTTTTTCAAATTTCCAAGTTCTTTGGAGCGCTCCTCAGTTTCTCTCTTATGGATTATAGTCTCTCTTCTTCTTCTTGTCTTTTCTTTCTGCATTCCTCAAATGATTTTTGTACCAAAGAAAGTTCGTTCTTCAACAAAGAAAATGATTTTTTAAAAAAGTTCGTTCTTCAACAAAGAAAATGATTAAAAATCTATAGATATTGTATCACTAAGTGAATTTTACACGAATAGAATTCTACAAGTGTGTTGCAAATTGGGAATCAAAGATAAGAGAAAGCCAAAACTTACAAACACGTTTGAAACCTAAGAGAGACTTCACCTGCAAGCTCGGTTGGATTTCAATTGTCAATTCTTGAGGAACATGCAGTGTCTCCTTCGCCTCCATGCATGTTTTTCTCCCGTGATTGTTTATCATCGTCTGAGATTTTGGAAACAATTGTGTGATTAATAGGGTGAAGAAATTAAAGGTAAAAGATTAAAGCATTTGTATATGCAATGTTGTTGTGATTAAATAGAGAAGCACAACTTCATTCTAAAAGAATAAGAGAGAAACAAAACATCAAAGAAAGGAGAAGAGAAAAAACATAAAAAAGGGTAGAAGAAAGAAGAAGCAGCGGCTGCGGTTGGTACCAGAGAAAGAATGTGTTTTTCTAGGGTTTGAAATAAATAACTTTAGGCTTAAACACACTTTTTACCCTCTAAGTTTACAAAAGTAGCAATTTTGGCCCCCTTTTAAAAAAAATGGCAAAAGTGACCCCCCCCATGTTTACCCCCTTTTGCAAAACCTCAATTTTGACTTGGTCAATCCTACATGTCATGACAACGGTGTATTTTTTGAATTAAAAAAATAAACCACCCATATTTACAAAATTAAAAATAAAATAAAAAGAAAGGAGAGACACGTGAGTTCCTTATTCTTCATCCATTTCTTAAAGAAAATCCATAACAACACAATATCATTCAAACATAAACCCAGAATTAACAAACCAAAAATCCAACAACAATAAATTAACAAGAAAAATTCAAGCTAGAATTAACAAAATCCAGCAACAACATAAACCGAGAATTAAGAAACCAAAAATCAAGCTAATTCAAGCTAAACACTACTTCACAAACAATACTTAACAAACCAGAATTAACAAACAACTAATTCAAGTTAAACCTAGAATTAACAAACCAGAAATCCCACAACAACATGATATTACTAATGTTTAGAACAATAGATTTCTACAGATAAGAAAACACTGCAAGCTAACTAAATTGAACCTTCCAACAATTCTACCATCTTTCCTTTTCATGTTTACAGTAACAAACAAACCTTATAATTTTATACATATAAGAACACAATTGCTGGACCTTCCAACAAATCTGTCTTTTTCCAAAGTTGCAAGAAGAAACACATCATGTTTAGAAGGAAAATGACTTGTGGCCGCTGCTAACATTAAACAGAAATTTTCAGCACGGTGGTGATGTTTTTGGTTGCGGTGGTCGCCGGAGCAAGGTCATCCAAACATTATTTTTCTTGGTGGGTTTTGTAGGGAATACGAAGGAGAGTACTTTTATGATGGTAATTTGTTGAAAAACAATTTTTGGTGGTCAAGATCTAACAATAAAGATGGCGGTTTGAAAACTCAAAATATCTCCGATAAAAAAAATAAATTAATGATGAGATAGAGAAGGAAGAGATGATGAATATTATCTATTTTGTTTGATAAATGGTGGGTAGAGGAGGCACCACGGTGGGTGGCGGAAAAAGGGGGCGATGGGTAAGGAAAGAAGGAAGAGGAAGAAGGAATGGGGAGGAAGAGAAAGAACAGGGAAGAAGAGAGAATATCACGTGCCTCCCTTTTTTCTTTCCTTTTTTTATTTTTTTAATTCTAAAAATACACGCGTGGCTTTTTCTTTTTCTTTTAATTTAAAAAATACACAGTTGGCATGACACGTAGGATTGACCAAGTCAAAATTGAGGTTTTGCAAAAGGGGGAAAACATGGGGTCATTTTTGCCAATTTTTTTAAAAGGGGGCCAAAATTGCTATTTTGCAAACTTAAGGGGTAAAAAGTGGGATTAGGCCATAACTTTATTAGTGGGTTTTTTTACTTATTTTATAAGTCGGTTGCAGCCCATTTCACATTTAAAATTGTTCCATCACACCCCAAAAATGTATACTAAAAGTTTAGGGTTATTTTTAGTGGACGTTGACCCATATAAATAATAAAATTTAGCCACACCTAAACACAAATCCTAGATCCGCCCCTGCATAGTAGTAAGATCAACGAACAAGACAATGGAAAGTAAACATTTACTTATGAACGATGAGGGGTAGTATGAGGAGCTTTAGGTTTTGGTGCATCCTCATGCGTTACTATGGTCTTTTTTATTTTATTTTTAAAACGTCAAAATGGAAAAAAGTTTAAAAGAAAGTTTGACTTCGAAAAAAGTTTGTTTTGAAAAATTATCTTTTTAAAAATAGAAAAATCTTTTTTTTAGGGAAAAAATAGAAAAAATCTTTTTAAAAGAAATTTATATTTTTTTACTCTTTATTTTATAATTAAAACATTTAAAGAAACTCCTCTAAAAAAAGTTTAAAAGAATTGCCTTTTTATCTTATTAAGAATTAAAAAAAAAACTCTTTAAAAAAAGTATTCAACTTTTTAAAAGTTACCTCTTTTTAATTATTTCTGTTTTTTTTTTAATTGGGTTTGATCATAGTTTCATTTTGCGCAAGAGGTGCCAACTTAATATTAGATTGACTTGTCTTGTAACTCTAAAGGGCACTATTTTTTTTTTACTCTGGGACACAATACAGTGCACAACCATCAAATGGTAGAAAAGGCATCACAACTAGGTTGGTACCCCCAGACCACCATCTATCATGTGCAGCACCTAAATACATTAATATAAATACAATGAAAAAAGAGTTTGGGGGGGACTCTAAAAGTTTCCTTTCCGTTAAATCAAATGCAAGAATAACATTCTTCAATAAACCGTAATGAAAAGCCAACCAATGAATAGCCCCATTAAAAAATGACCCTACTTTGGGATCGTCAGAGTCATTCATATAAGGGAAACGAGTACCCTCTAGTTGTTTCCAGGTATTATCTCTTAAAAGAGAAAAATTCCAAACACGAATGACAATGAAGTAAGGTTGGATCATAGGACACTGAAACCACCAAATAATCATCTCTTAACTGATCATACCCAAAACCATATAGATAACAGTATTCAAATGCATCTACATCATCTTCATTAAATTCAATAGGAGACAAAGGTATTTGTTTATGAACTCGGGTGGATGGATTCCATAGGTGGAAGCTTGAATTATGATACAAAAATATAAAGCATCTACATGATCTTACAATTTCAATAAGACCATCAGATAAGGGATTTATAAAATTAGGGTTGGGTCTTTCAATAACAGTATTATTTTGAATGGATACTTCAAAATTGAAAGATAGTGTGTCACTGAGTGAAGGTGATATGAACATAATTTTACGAGTGTGTGTTGAGGCAGTAATTTGAAAATGCGAATTTGCAAAGTGAGGATCATTAGAGATAAGAGAAAGCCAAGGCTTACAAACGCATTTTAAACGAATAAGAGACTTCACCGGTAACCTCAGCAGAATTTGAACTATCAATTCATGAGGTAGATACCGTTGTGAATTCGTCTTCTTCTTCATGCGCCTTTTTCCAATTTTACGAGTGTGTGTCGTCTCCTCCATGTGTCTTTTTCCTCTGCTACTATTCACCTTCGTTTTGGTACCGTAAAAAAATTTAACGAGCAAAGCAATGGAGGAATCACAATGCGAGGAGAAAACTTGTCACATGTATTGGGTGGGCTGTTGGCAAATGCAATTGTAACAAACAAGTCAATTCAAAAAAAAATATCTCTCTCCTTGGCAAACTTCATATATTCAATGTCACAGTTTCATTAAAGTGTAATTATTTTACTAAACATATTTATCTTTTTGTTGAATCTATCTTTACTAACCGGGTCAAAAAAATTCTTTTAATTATAATGATTTTTTTGTTATCTTTTTTAAAAGTTTGCTTTTTTCAGTTGAATTATTTATTTTAATTTATCTTGTTATGCAATTTGTTTTAAAAACTTATCTTTTTTCATTTAATATTTTTGAAAAAAAATTGTTGACTTTGAAAAACAATTATTTAAGGATTTTTTTAAAATTTAATTTTATCTTGTTTGACCTATGTTCTTTTTTATTTGAATTTGAAAAAGGCATGTTGTTAAATATTATCTTTTGAAAATAGGAAAATATTTTTTAAAGAAAATTATCTTTTTTATTTTTTTAATTTATAAAGTTTTTAATGAAATGGCCTTTTTTATTATATCAAATTTTTATCTTATATGAAGAATTAAACTTTTTAAAAAATTACCTTTTTTTAGTTATATCCATTTTTATGTAGTTTGAATATTGTTTGATTTTATCCATGAGAAGCCAGCTCATTGATACTTTTAGTTGTGACGTCAATGTGCAAAAGTACAGGAATATCCATTTTTATGTATATTTATTTTATCACATCTTCTTGTTGTCTATTTTTAACATTAATAATACACTTCCTTCAAAAAAAAACATTAATAATACACTTTATTTTATTTCACGGAAGTCCTTAATATGCCCCCTTAGAAAAAATTTAGTTGAACCTACTACAATAGATAATAATGTAAATTCATCAAACAAATATTACCCAAAAAAATAATCACGGAAGCGGGCATTCGTAGATAGATAACATAAGGCGTGAGACATTCGTAGATAGATAAAGCAATGAAACTGTATTAACCGCTTCTGGCAGCTGAAAAGTGTTCAAACAAATTAATGGCTACTGCTATCAGATTCAGACCATTGCTTCCACTTTCTCCTTTGCCAAAACAAACCACTTCCCCTCTAACTTCATGTCTTTCCGTTCCAATTTCTCGTCATCAACGTGGAAATGTTGCTGTCTCTGTTGCCTTCAACCCACAAGGAAACTTCGACGTCTCTTTATTTGATGATGAGGGTAATAGTACTTACCATCATATGCATATGTTTGCCTTATTCATTTTGTAGTTACTATATTAGACATTGTCGTGCTATTTAATTATAATGAATTGATGAGTATTACTATAGTTTTTTATATGTTGGTCTGTGTGTTTTGAATTTTATTCCTGTGTTTGGATGAATGTTTGTCAAACATAACTTTAAATAAAATTTATTTGGTTAAGATAAAGTTTGATGTACCAAATTGAACACTTTTATCTAAATGTGGGACTCTAGCATGGACTCCGTGGTAGCCCTTTTCTTTTGGCGGCTTCACTGACCTATCAGTATTCGATGGAGTACTTTAATTCAGCCTATAGGTAGCCATTTTTGTGGCACAACTCTCAATGAAATCTGTAATTCTTAGGACTGAAGCTCATAAAGAGAGTCCAACCCAAAAGATTAGTTTATTAGATGAGAGAACATCATAACTTTAGTACTACATTGATCACTTTTATCTTCTCAATGTGAGACTTTTAACCTTTGTTGTAAAAGTTAGTACAAGTTTTTCAACTTTTAATCAAAATCCACTTTTTTCACTTTGAGTCAAACATAAGTTATCTAAGTAAGTAAAACATGTGTAGTTACTAAAATCACATTTGATAGAAAGTCACAATCAATTTGACAATGGTAGCCAATTTGGGTAGGCTAATTTAGCTTATTCAAAAAAAAAAAATTGACAATGGTAATTCTCTCTGCATTTAAATGGAACTTATTATATTAAACAATGGTTTTGCAGATGAGTCTAAAGTTTCACCTCCTTTGCCTCCAACTGAAGGCCGATTCGATGTTGTAATTGATAATGAGGCTATTAGTCGCCTTGACTTAACCCCTTTTCAAGCTGCAACTGGCATGAAAAATCCCTTATCTGGTACGCAAATCATTGAAACTTCAAAATTGTCTTATTTGCTTTAATTTTGGGTATTAACTTTCACAATTAATGAACTTAGATGCTTCCTGGTGTTATCATTACTACAGTTGAACCACAAGAATTTCTTGAGCGCTCAATTGGCTTTACCATCAACTATACACGACAAGATCCTCGCGATCCTCGAGAATTATCAGAGTATCCTGATATTAGACTATGGTTTGTGAGACTTGATGCTGCTTATCCATGGCTGCCAGTTCTGTTGGATTGGAGAGCTGGAGAGCTAGCTCGGTATGCTGCTATGTTAGTTCCACATCAGGTAATACAATAAATACATGTTTGTGTGCGAGTAGTAATATGGTTTTAAATTGTGGTTGTGGTTATGGCGCAAACTTTGATATTGCAGCAAAATGCGCCTGATGCAGCCACAATTGCGATTGTGATACCGTTGCAAAGACCTCTAAAATCTTTGTATTGGGGCCGCGATTGTGATTGCGGGCCACAATTCAGAACTCGGTAGTACTTTATATAGGAAAATAAGGGAGAGCGCGTCTGATGCTAACTAACTTGATACTTATATGCTCCGTTGCAGATGAATATGAAAATGGGAGTTGTTTTTAATCCTGAAGCATTGGAACTGTTTGTTATGAATAAAGTTTTTATTGTATATTCATGGTTGAAGCATCACAACATTCCCAAACCTGAATTAAAGGCAAATAATATGGCAAGAATGCTTGGCTTTGGAATTGGAAGTGAACTATACGACTTAGTTGAGAATCATCCACTTGATCTAGAGTAAATACCTACATTGATTCTTGAAATTGTAGGACTGTCAAATTAGTCCCTTACATTATGGATATTTCAAAATGCTCTCTTAAATTGCAAGATTTTAATCAAATTTGTCCCTCATTGGTATTTGTAGGGACTAGAATGATATTAAGTTGGTAATATCGGGAATAATTAAATAATGTCATGGATACATTTTGCGATCCATGTATCGTTTTGGAATATAGATAATATGAGGGACTATTTTGAAACAACCCTACAACTTCAAGGGCAAAACTTGAATGCTTACTCTTCGATCTATCATAGAAGGGTCAGCTTGACAAATTAGTACCCTAATGATCCAATGTATGACGAAGTGTATCGGTGTATTAAGAGCAACTAGACTTGTAAAGAAGCAATGAGATTAGCAGAAACACAAGGGGGTCATTAAGAACGGAGGCTAATAATTGAGTTTTTGAAACTTGATGGAAGTAATGTCATGCTAAGGATTTGTTTATTTATTGGTCATAGTTGCCTACTATATGCAATGTTCATGTACATTTATCAGTATTGCTATTTCTTTAGTACAATTCTTTTCACTCACGATTATAAATTTGGAATTGAAAACAAATGAAGGGGAATTTTGAAATACTCAGTCACCCCTTTGGAAGTATATGCAGTGTATGCAATGAATTGAAATCATTTTGATACAGTGAAGCCTTCCTTTGTTGCAGACACCTACTACATATCAGTTATTTTATGCATATTTTCTGCCTTTATAAAACTCTTGAACATTAGTTTTAGTCCCGTTATATTCAAATTTTGATATTAGTTATTGATTAACTTTTTAACTAGTTTTAGTCTTTTTTATAATTTTCAACATTATAAAAAAGAATTTTCAACATTATAAACTCACCAACATCATCACAGAACATCGTTGGAACCTCTATTACTGATTAAGAATGGAAGCAGAAGTAGAATTGTTGGGTATGTTAGATATTCCTCATAGGTACCGGCAAGTGGGAAGGGCCGCACAAGCAGAGCAAGTGAGACCCACCCTTGCGCATGGCCCTGATAATCGGTAACGTTGGCACAATTAGCCAAATTTCGTTAACAAATATCGTAAGTTCATTGGTTGCACTTATTATTTCGTTAATCTTTTGTACATAGTTGTTCTAACAAGAACTATGTGTTGGAAATAGTGTGTTAGTTAGGTTAGTTATTAATTGGTGTTGTTACTAGTAAGTTAGTGCTTATAATTTATAAATAGGCTTGAGCCTTGAGGTACGCAAGATTTTACTTAACTTTTCTATTTGTAAGATTTTACTCATTACCACCAATACAAAGAGTTTTCTAGTTTTCTCTTAATTTCATAACACTATATAACCTCGGTTTCCCGTAATATAGAAGCCAAATAATGTCAAATGATATCTTTCTCTCAATCTTCTTAGATAGGAGTACTATCATTTAGCAATATTTATGGTAGTAAAAACATTACAGTTATTATTGACTAAAAACTTCGATAATACTAGTCAAAATACAATGTTTGGCGGGATACACAAAAATCCTAATTACTAGCGTAATCAAAACAAAAACATGTCATGTGTACTCGTGACTGATTGATGAGAGGTTCCTTCGTGGCAAATAACATTGTTTTTCTTCATATTCATCTTAAGTTATGTTGCATTTGGACCATGGGTTTTTATAAAAAATTCCTTTAAAAAACACATGCACGTGACTGGTTAGTATTAGGTAGCTTATAAAATGTTAAGTCACATCAAAAGAAAAAAAAATTAAATTCTTAAGTAGTATTTAGTTTGTTTGGATACATAATCTAAAGAAAAAAAAATAAAATTCTTAATATTTAGTTTGTTTGGATACATTTAGACAAAATTCATTTAAAATTTTATTTTATTTTTAAATAAATTAATCTAAAAATACGACATGACATTAAATAATTGAATTATCAGAACATAATAAACCAAACATACCGAACCAGTTCAGTGAGAAAAATATTGAGTGGCATATGTGATATGTCACATCATTTCCTTTCTTATCCCATTATTGCTTAATCTTTTGATCCAAAATTCCAAATTAAAAAGCCCTAGAACTAGAAAAATGAACATAGAAAGGAAATTTGAGAGTGACAATCTTCCCATTATTTCTCCTAAAAGCAATTTTTGCTTCTTATTCAAGCGCAATCATCGCATTAAACATATGTTTTCCAGGCAACATTAATCTTTACTCTTTAGTGATTCTTGTACATAGGGTTTGGGACAGTGATGGCCATGTGCCCATACGACATGGACAAGTTCATGTGACCCTATTAGAGGGGCCACAGCAAATTGGCATGGGACTGTGAGGTTGAGAAATATAAATCCTGATCAAGTATGGGGGCCAATACTTAGTTTATAATTATATATTTATAGCTCTTTTTGGGCCTCAGCTAAAATTAACCTAAAAAAGCAAGAATTGGACAATCATAGTGTATTTGAAGGGACAATCATATAAAGATGGTATTCCTTCCCTGACTTTACTTGTATATGTAGTAGTTGATATCTTGATTTGTTGTCCTGTTTACAAAATCACTGACCCTATTCTTGGTTGACTATAGCTTTTGAACTTTATACATGAATGTACATTGTAGGGTCTTTAAGCTCTTGCTGCCTCCTCTTTTTTTCTCTTTTCTCCCATATGGCTGCCTCTTTTATTGAATGTGGAAATTTTTAGACATATTTGAATGAGTACATTTATTGAACACAATAATTAGAAATTTAAAATATATTGAAATAAATACAAAAAATTTTGTTTGTTGAAATTTTCCTAATATGATCTTGATTTTTTTATAGGACATATTTGAATGAGTACTTCTATTCCCCTATTGTGTGTTCGTTTTACTTGCTAACAAAGAGATTATTGCAATTTTAAGAAATAATAAAAATGTTGAAATGCTAATTTTATTATTTTACAAAAAACATCATCTTTATCTAGCATTTCTTCATTATAGTAGTTCATTTCAAGACTTCCAAATCTTCTTATTAGGTATGATCTTTAGAAAATAAAACATAAAATATTTTCTCAAAGTAAATTAGAATTATTTTTCTGCTATTATATTAGAAATTCATTTTATTTTATTTTTCAAAAAAAAAAATTAAAAACTTTTTATTCCGTGATTCCACCTTATAGAAAAAAGTGAAATGCTATCAAATGTCATATTAAGAAGTTTAAAATAGAAACTTTATCTTAAAAGTTGTGCATTCAACACAATGAAACAACAAAACAAAACAAAAAATTTCAACATAAAATTCAACCATTTTTAATTTTGAATCCTTAACAAGTGTCCTTGTTTGCTTGACCCTAGAAAAAATCATAACATAATCGTGTTTCAAACTTTTTAACAAAAAAACCTAGAACTCTAAATCTTTTTTAAAATAAAATATTTAATGTTCTTGATTTTTCAAAAAAGTGAAAACGGATGTTCTTAATGTAGGTCATTTTATCATTTATTGCTTGGTTTTTTTTTTTTTGAAGGAATAT
>Ga0228710_1007833_pt1 | contig 15600 bp, 4 predicted proteins | sample MedpolnodulmetaG_FD_177995 | JGI IMG/M metagenome (GOLD analysis project Ga0228710, IMG submission 177995) | Root nodule microbial communities from Medicago polymorpha collected in Santa Monica, California, United States - pink nodules | ecosystem: Host-associated > Plants > Roots > Nodule... | reverse complement strand
AAAAAAAATAACTAATTTTAAAAAAAAAAAACTAACTAATTAACTGTACTGAGAAAAAAAAAACTATTTTTTATAATACTATAAAAATAATTTTTATCGGAGCTTTTTTGTGGAAGTGGAGAAGGGAAAAAAATGGTTGTGCCGAAGCCATTTCTGTCACCAGTTTGCAAGGTGGGTCCTTACCCACTTGATATCATTGCCACCGCCGCGTCCCTCCACTTCAGCCACCGTGTCTCCCACCGTCTCCGCCTTCACTTTCTACTTCGTTCCTGTTTCCAGGTATCCTTTTTATTCACTCTGATTACTACAAATTGCAAAAATCTGGAGTTGTTTTTTTGTTGAAAATTTTCAAATTGAAATGGAGTATTTAAGTATCATATGTTGCTTTAATTATAACAATCATAAGTTCCTAGTTGATCATATCGTAGTGTAGTAGTTAATGCTGATGATTAAAATGGGAATAAGAAGTAGGTCATGTTTGGATAAACAACTTCATTAAGCGATTATAAATGCTTATTTATAAGCTATTTCTATAGCAAAATACCAAATAAAGTAAAATTGTTTTTGTATAAGTTATAAGTTATGAAAATAAGTTGAAAGCAGCTTATGAACACGTCATAAGTTGTTTTCATAAGTTCTAAACTAACTCACTAGTGCTTATGCCAGTAGATAAGCTCAAATAAGCCAATCCAAACAGATCCTTAATTAAGTGATTGTATCATAAGTGCTAATGTATGAGCTATTTCTATAACAAGATAAAATAAAGTCAAACTGTTTTCATATAAGCTATAAGTTGTTTTCATAAGCTATCATAGAGAGATAATGAAAATGAGCTGAAAACGGCTTATGAACATGTCGTAAGTTATCTCTCCATAAGCTCTCTCAAATAGTCTGATAGGTTTATAATTGTTAGTCAAGAAGTTGTTACTTGTTAGGTAAGTAGTTGGTTGGTTAATGGGTTAGTTAGTGGGTGTGTCGAGAGGTAGTTAAGCCAAATAAGGCATGCTGCATATAGATAGAGACGAGAATTAGAGAGGAGGCCATCTTGTCATTTTGTATAGACCTGGGGCTTTTTGGCATTGGGAGAGTCTAGAGTCTCTTGAATACTCTAGGAGTTCTACTGTAATTTGGGATTTTCCCTTTTTTTTTAGTAATACCAGTTGGTGTCTCTATCACAGTCTCGCAAGTGTTTATGATAGTAGATAAGATCGAATATATCAATTAAAATAGGCCCCAGTTGTGTTTCTTTATTCTGGAATCTGGATATTGTGGCAGACCTGGCAGCATTCCCTGACTCACATGTACCTCTTGTTGAACAGAAACTTGCTCCCGTGTTTAGATTGAAGGATAAATGGTGTCAAAGATACCTTCAACTCAAAGGATTGAATTATCTTCAATTGTCAAGTGATGGGTTGACTTCTGCATGTTCAACTAGTTTCTCTTTCTTTAACAGAGGACGACCTGAAGCCAGCTTTGGAAATGCTGACTCGAAGATGTCCCGAAAAAGTCCATTTAATGGAAGGAAGTGGACAAATATTCTCCTTGCTGCCAATGTTTTGTGAGTATGAGCATATTCCCTTGATTGGTGTATTAAGTTTATGACTTCCTAGAATTTGGCTCCTCTAAAGTGAGTGAAGTGTAAAGTGAAAAGAAAAAAAAACAAGGTTTGTTATTTCAACAAACTCATGATTTGTTATGATATACTTGCAGTATTGACCTTTGATTTGTTAATCAATGATCCATAATGCTCACTTTGCTTTCTAAAATGAGTTGCTCACTTCAAATGAGCCGGATTCAAATAGTTTGTACTGCCATTTTTCTATCTTTATTTTTCTGTTTCTAGTTGTGTTAGCTGATATTACCTCTTTTTATAATTTTAGATACCTCTCGGTGAGAGCGCTTATTGATTATTATTTACTAATTGTTTACACAGATTTTATGTTGCACAACTTGCAACCCAAGGCAAGCTTTTGTCGTGGGGAGCGAAGGTAAGGTTGCAATTAAGAATCTTATATGAATAGATATGCTGTGTGTTGTGGATCGTTACATGTTAGTTGTGTTGTGTATGTTACTAGGTAAACAGTCTCATTGACAAAGGACAACTTTGGAGACTTGTTACATCTTCTTTTCTGCATGCAAATATTGGACACCTTGTGGTAGGATTTAAAATTATTTTGTTCCAAGTTTGTTCTGTCAGCCTGGTTTAGTTTGGTATTAAAATGACTACAAATTCTCTGCAGATAAATTGTTATTCCTTAAATTCAGTTGGTCCCACTGTGGAGAGCTTTAGTGGTCCTCGAAGATATCTTTCAATTTACTTTGCCTCTTCAATTGCAAGTAACCGCATATATTCTTCCTACAATTGCCAATGAAATTCCTTACCTCAAAAGTATTCTAATTCCATAATTTCTAGAAAATCAGGTGCAGCTATGAGTTATCGGTTCTGCAAAATGCCTGCAGTAGGTGCATCAGGAGCAATTTTTGGACTAGTGAGTTCTTTTAATATTTTATTTGTCACAAGTTTGCTTAACTATCTTCCTTATTTTACTTGTTACATGTCCCCTGAACCATCTTTTTAAAAAATAATAATAATAATCAACTGTACTTGTCTCTCTTGGATTCGTATCTTTGTTTTCCATATAGAGACGATAGAAAACTGAAATGCTGGCCCTTTATCTTCACTGTCGTTATTTCTAATGAGTAATGGTTCAGGTTGGATCGGTTGCAGTGTTTGTTTTAAGGCACAAAGACCTTGTAGGAGGTGGTAAAAAAGATCTGCAGCACATTGCACAAGTGATTGCCCTCAATATGGTAAGTGTCTCATTCCCTGTGTCACATCTGATTCTGCTTTGTTAATTTTACAACTTCACTGGATTGAGTATCACAAATCAGTGTGTCGTACATGCTTCTGATTAGCCAGGGTGGAACAGAAATTTTACAGTAATTTTCTGCATACTAGTGCTTGACTGCTTGTATGTTAATATGTTGTTATATATTTTTTCTTCTTATTTAGGAAATGTTTGTTCGGTAGAAGTGTTGTTGGTTCATGCAAGGGTTATGTAGGGAACTTTTTCTACTTTTAACTTAGACCATCACTCTATGGATGTGACTAATAGAAGGGATACTGTTTACTTTCCTTGTCTGTGTTCTAACAGTGGAAGTATTTCTCATGCAGCTTATTGGGTTATCATCAACTGGCATTGACAACTGGGGACATGTAAGTGTAGGAGTTTATCATCCTTGGATTTTTTAGTGCCCTTAAATTTTTCATTTTCTTAGTTCCTTTGTTCAGTAAAAGTTGCTGGCTGTATAAATGTGTCTTATTTCGTGCTCGTTGCTTTATTCACCTTTTAAAATGTGGCATGACCTGAAATGACTCTAAATTTGAGAATAACTTAATACACTAACTAACCTCAACTAAGATAAACAACTTAATGAAGCGCTTATATATCATATAAATGTTTATGAATAAGCTATTTCTTGAATAAAATATAAAATAAAGTCAAATTGTTTTCATATAAGCTATAAACTGTTTTTACTTTTCATTGTCTATCATGATGAGCTTCTGGAAACAAGCTGAAAACAACTTATGAACATATCTTAAGCTGTCTCCATAAGTTCTCCAAACAGTTTCATAAGTGTTTATGCTAGTAGATAACTCAAAAAAGTCGATCCAAACAGGCCCAAAAACTATGTGGACATGGACATAGCATTCATAAACAATCCTCAATTTTGTATTCCGTGCATAAGACTACCCATTTTGTTATGTATGTAGGCACTGGTGATCTGATGTTCAATTAAATAACAAAACCAGTGTGATCTGTGCATAGTTTCTTTTATATTGCTAATGCTTCCATTAACATATACATTTTCAGTTAGGAGGTTTGATTGGTGGAATCGCTGCATCATGGCTTATTGGACCTGCATTGAAGCATGAATCCACATCTTTAGATGGAAGAAGAATTTTCATTGACAGTGCACCAATGTATAATCTCTTCAAGATTACGAGAGCACCTAAGCCATGGAAATAGAAACATTTCATGGCCTATTGGATTACAAGCACAAGCAAACAACAAATAGTTGCTTGTTGTGGTTACTTGTATGATGATAATGATACCCTGTTGTACGCTTCCCTTAAGAGAATATTTGAATGGTGGTTTCTACTACCTGAAACCCCTTTAACTTATGTTGCATACTTTTGTTGTACATAAGAGATAATTCAATTACCTTTAACACGGGGACATCTTTATGTTTTTGTTTGTTTTCCTCGCTTGCATGGATGATTTTTTGGGTCTAGGCTCTCCCTACAACCCGAAATGAACTATAATGTGGCAAAAGCAAAGAGATCTACTTCTCCTTCACCACCATTCTGAAAAACCAATCCCACCTGGATGCACCGCTCCGGATGGGAATTCAACATCATTTTTCAACATCCGAAACAGTGAATGTAAAGAATAACCATGTTTTTTGTCCGTCCAGAACGTGCATCTAAGTGAAATTGGTTTTTTAGGTGTTGGAGGGGATAAAAGCAGCTCTCAAAAGCAAAACTCTATCACCTACATCACTAGACTCAAATGAGGCCTTATATTTATTTAGAAAATTGTTCTTCTCCCATCAAAAAACACTCATGTCCAACCGAATGGACAAAAGTACTCCGGCGTGACTTAAGTCACGTTAGGTACTTTCAGCGTGAGTTAACTCATGCAGGTTAAGCTCATCGTGACTTAACTCACGCTTCGTTAACCGGTGGCGTGACTTAACTCACGCTTCTTTGGCCGATAGTCTGCACCACATAAAACACGTTTTTGGACGGTGGTCAGTTGGTAAAACTTGATTTTACACGTTTTTTGACTCACCATTATGGGTAGATACAACCTATGTATCCATTTTCCCTATAAATATGCTTCCAACCTTCATCATTTCTCACACCATCATCTCACACTCCTCCTCTTCCTTCTACAACAACAATGTATTTCCATCGTTGGCCTTTTATAGAAAGAGGCCTCTTTAAAAATTGCAGGGAATGTATGAACGGTCAATGGGGATGGCAACGCACTGCAAAGAAATACGGTTTGTCCGAGTGTCATGTTGGTTTATTTGGGTGCAAGGTTGACCATCAAGGTCTCTTTCACCTTAGACAAAAAACACACCTTACCCCAGTTCACTTCTCCCCCACCGTCTATTTCTCTAAGCTTTACCCCATAGATTTTGCTTTACCTCATCACCTCCATCTTCTTCTGAAGCAGATGTAGTTTTGCCCCAATCTCCCTTCCCTATACAAGAAACATATCTTAATAAAATGAGATTTTTTTGTGTATTAATTTGTTCTTTTATTTTTGTTTATATTTGCATTTATTTTATGATTTTGGCATCTAAAAAATATAATGTCTTCGAAGACTAATTAAACCCAACGTGAATTCAAATAAAGTTGCGTATTGAATAAATTCGAATAAAGTTGCACAAGTACACAAAATCAATTCAAAAAATACACAATTTTATTTAGGATAAATTGCATCTACATTACATTACATTCTCCCTAAATATATGTGGTATCATCATGATGTTGGATTTAAGTTAAATTGTTGAAAGTTTGCGAAAAATGTCGGCAATGAAGTGTCTTATACCTAGTGTAAAGATTTGAAGCGCCCTTTGAAAACTCAAAAAAATGGATATAACACATGTTGCATTCTACCTAATGAGTTGTATAAATTTTCCCATCAAATTCCCTCATATAAGATGAGTAGTGACAAATAGGAATGCATTCCAAGAGGTTGTTTTAAACTTAATCTTACTGCCCTGTCAACTGAAGTGTTTCAATTGACAGAGGAGCATGATCAAGTACAAAACAACATGTTAGTTGTGCATTCCCTTATGTCCCACTCATCTTATACGAAGGAATCTGATGAAAAATTTGTACAACCATTAGGTAGAATACAACATATGTTCTATCCATTCTTTTGACTTTTCAAAGAGGCTTCCAAATCTTTATATTGACTATAAGACACTTTAATATCAACATCTTCCGCAAACTAACAAGAATTGAACTTAAATTCCAACAAAATAAAGACACTGCATAATAATGATGCTACCTAAATATAATATTTTGGTTATGGCAGAATCAAATTGTTGAGAATATCTTCAGGTGATCTAGCAACGTAACAAACATATCGATCCTCGGGAACATGTTTTGTTGAAAAAAATCGAGAACATGCTCCTCACGTCGTCGTTCGTTAATTTTAGCCGACTGAACATTATTCTCCCTTCGTCGAACGTTGGACGTTCATACCAAATATATTTCACCCTCCTTGTGTCTCTGGGATTGAGTCTTTGGTTAATTTCATTCAGTTGATCTTTCATACCTTTTAACATGGTATTAATGTACTGAACCTTGAACAACTAAGGATTTCCACCGTTATAGTGTATGCAAACACTGAACAAATCGCTCATTGTTTCAAATCTACACCATAAAAAATTAAATAATCAATGAAAAACTCATTCAAACATTTCATCAAACACTTGGAGTGTAAATTATAAATAAACCCTAAAACTCATAACTACAACATAAACATGCAAATATCTAAATAATTAAGCAATATAAATCATTTACATGTAAACATTGTATCATTTCTTGCCAAAAAAATCAAAATTTAAACAAACCCTAAAACTAAAAAAAATCTAATTTAAGAGGAAAAATTTAACATATAAACATAAAAGGTTAATAGTGTTTGATTATGAAAACTTACTTGTTATTGGAGTGTTGTTGAATTTGAACTTGAAGAAATTATGGATTTGGTTGATTTGAGAGAGTTTTTGGAGATTTGAGATGAGAAATGAGAATAATGAGTTGCTGTCTCATCTTTAAAACGACACGCAACGTGAGTTAACTCACACTAGGGTCAACGTGACTTAACTCACGTTATTTTAACATTACGCTGGGGATATTTTCAGAAGTGCACTTGAGAGTGAACAAAACATGATGGGAGAAGAACAATTTTCATTTATTTATGTTTTTCTTAATCTATGATAATAGATAGAAAGATACAATATTTTAATGATAATTTTTCTGTATACCTCAGTGTTCAATTGTGGCAATTTTGTCTAAAATTCCTTTTTTTTTAATTAAGAAAACTAAAAATAAAAACGATTTTATTGAATCAAAATAAATTCCTACAAGGTCAAATTTTGAATTTTCTGAAAATCAATTATTGAAATATCATTGTTCAAACTTTTCCAATTTTGAAGATTGTGGCCATGGTTGGATCTTGGCTAAAACAATGTTCAACTATGGCTAAAGGAACGTAAAAAAAAAAAAACTGACTCTTCGAAATTTCACCATGCTCTTCCTCTCTATTTCTCCTTTTGTCCCACCATCTCCACTCCTTGCATTGCATTTCCCTCTTCTCTTCTTTTTGTCCTCTTTATATGGGGTGTGATCGTAAATGGAAGAAAATATCTGGAATGAGAAAATGTGGTAGTAGGATATTAAAGTATTAGGAGCACGTCTATGAATTTCCCTTTTGTAGGCTAGAAACGACTGGACTAATTTTATTACTCAATTTTCACAATAAGATTAATTAATTGTAAATCATTATACATATGAAGGCCTTTTACTATGGACTCGAAAAATTGGCCATAAAACCCAACTTTTCACATCAAAAGATATTGGTTCCACTTGAAACTCCATGGAGATCCCAAAGCACTCTCCACACCGATTAGGTGATGTCTAAGGTGCATGATGTAAGCAAGTCATAAAATGTGTGTGAGTTCTTAAACATTAGAATTTAGGATGATGTAAAAAGAATACTCCTTAATATTCACATTATTTATCACTCTGATGGTTTAAATCCCCAATACATGCCACGACAAAAGACCATATTGTTATCAACCTTGCTGAGAAGTGTAGTTAGTGCTTAATGAACATGTACTTTAGTTTCTATTGTGAGGTTTATCTACTTTACCGATTGCCAAAACTATATTATTATTTGAACATATTGGGGATCAATTACCTTAAATTTCAAGTACTTTAATTCAATTTAGATCGATTAATTATCTTCATCTATCTAAATGATTCGTATCTCCCACTAGTAAAGACCTTATGCAAGATTGGATAGAATGTAAAAATATTTTGGAAAACAAAAGTGTGAAATTTAATCATTGTGCCCATAAAGTATTTTTCTTTAAACTAGTAAAAACTTCATATAAGATTGCACCAAAATGGTAAAAAATATCAAATAAAAAATTGAACGTTTTCATGTGTCATTAGGAAAAAACATTTCCGAAAATACAAATATATTTAGGGGGTGACATTTATCGCAATTTTAGGGAGTTTTACCGGATAATACTTGGGTGACATTGTGGTTGGTGACATTGGCCAACCACAATGTCACACGTGTACAAAGAAACAAAAAAATATTATGAAAGAGAAAGAAGAAAGACACTTGTGGCATTGTGGTTGGCCAATGTCACAATGTCATCAACCACAATGTCACTCAAGTGCTACCCAGTTTTACCACACCACCTCAAATTTATGAACTTTGGTTATTTTTTGTTCCAATTATGATATGAGACCAATTAAGAAACAAAAATTAGCCTCACTCAACAAGACAATAAAGGCAAACAACAATTTATCCCATGACTTCAAAGTAATAAAAGTACGATGTGCTCAAATTCATACAAAAAATACAAAACCATAATCTTAAATCCATTGGTTTGGCATAACTTTCAATACAAAATAATAAAAAGTAAAATCATTTAGAAACCTCATGCTACAACAAAGGCAACTAATTTATTTGTAAAGGGAGAATTTGTCCATAGCTTAACTCACATCATTCAATGAAAACCCAATGCCTTCAACAGTACTGTTTCAATTTGCTCGGGGGTCAATTCTTGGTCTTTGTTGTGTTGCTGAAAAGAAACATGAAAAATCAAAATCAATATAACAAAACTAAGGATGACATTGATGGGTTAATAATGTGTGAGCACCAAATCCAAACACCAAAGATTTGTTATTAACAAGTAACAACCAATATAAAAATCTCATAAGACATTTGACCAACTTTGTATTATTCTTCTTCGAAAGAAAAAAGCAAAGATGATTCGCTAGTTCGTATAATTCACAAAGATCTTTTGTAAATATTATCTCATTAAAATTGAGATTTTTTTCTCATTTAAAAGACAATTTTTTATTGTAGGAAGTAAAAAGGCTTTAACGTTCATTCATAAAAAATAATGAAAATAAAGAATGACAACAGTCGATATTGAATTTACAAATCTAATGATCAAAATTTACTCATATAATCTCACATTAGAAAATAATTGGATCGTCAATTTATTCCTAAAGACCTAAAAGACCTCCAAAAGGGCTTTTAGACCCTCCTAGAGGCCTTAGCGCCCTCAAGAAAGGCCCTGAGGCCCAAGGCGCGCCCTTCCCAGGGCACCGCCTCAGCTCACTTCTAGAAACCTCTAGAACGCGACTAAAATACCTAAATACCCCAATTACTTGTTGCTTAAGTAAACACAAATCAGGCCCATAGAAGGCTATAAATACAAACCTTGAGAGCTTTCTTAAGGCATGACCAATACAATACAAATCCTAATACGATTATTGTACTTTTTGCAAGTACAATAATCTCATGATAGTCAATACAAACATCCACATTCTTCATAGGATCACTTAAGTTCACAGATTATTGCAACAAACATAAATGTAAGTGCAACTTTGAACTAAATAATTGTTGATATGCTTTAAAAAGTCAAGCTAGCATGGATCATACAACCTTCATTACATTTTTCTCATGATCACATACTGGCATCTAAAATGAATTTTGAAAGAATAGTTAATGGAAATTAAAAATAAATGACATGGTAATTGAATAAGAAACTTTATAAAGTATAGTGGTTAAAAATAAATGTATACCTCAGCTTTGAACACATCTAAAGAAAAATCATTGAAACAACTTATATTAGCCTGATGAACATCTAAACCAAGGCTATCCAATGCCTTCATAGTCGACGCCAAAACACCTGGTTTGCAAGCACAAAACATATGGATGTTGACAAGTCCTCCTTCACTTACCCTAACATCTACCTGCAAATACCATCATAGTATTATCTATACTTATGTATCTATTTTATACCTATATATAAAGTGAATAAGCTGTTAATTTGGGGTGGTTTTTTCTTTCATTTTTACCATTTGTTTAAATTGTTTTATCCTTTTTATAATATTACTTGTATTGTTAATTTAAAAAATTGTCAATTTTTTATAAAGCAATAGTTGAATACCATTAAAATATGAAAAACCTCACTACAATATATGAACAATATTTAATACTGTAAAAAGAGCTAATTTGAATCTTATTTTTATAATATCTGATCATTTTTCCTCAAAAACTATTGATCATTATACATGCCAAATTATCTATAAAATTAAGTGTGGTAGAAAACCATACAGACAGTTATGTTAGTTCTTATCTTTTCGCTAGTTAATATTTGTAACACTATAAAACTAAATGTGGTTGACATTGACATAGCTGTTTGACTTAATTACACTTTTGGTTTCTCTATTTAATCAAATTCACAAAACTAGTCCATCTGTTTTAAAAACGAACTATCTAGTCCTTCAATATTCACATTTATTACAATTTTAGTCTCAACATATTTTTCCTGCCCCATAATAGGTAATTTGTTGCCTTAGAGTGGAGGTTTATTGCTCAAATGTTAAATTTCAAGAGAAAGTATCACTTTTGGGAGTAAAATTCATATTTTTTTCATAAAAATAATCGATTATGAGGCAACAAATACGAGTTTAGACAAAAAAATGCAACAAATGTGAAAACAGAAGAACCATAAAATTCCACAAATTTAGTTAAATATGGGGGGAAACAGTACAATTAAGTCAATCTATTTTAATAAAAAAAATTGATCGAAGGTAGATATTAGTTAAACATGCTCCAGTTTTCGATTATAGTTATCAAATGCGTGCCTTGTCCAAGCTTTTAGACCTTTTAGTAAGTTATCAAATGTGTGTGTGTGTGTTTGTAATATTTCACACAAAATACACCAAAAAATCCAAAATATAAGACTCCTAATGATGTCAACAAAATAGTGAATGGCATGTCTTCATTTTACTTATAAATGTATATCTTGAAGGTGATAAGCATTTATTGATATGGAATAAGAACTTTCTATTAAAGTAAATAGTAAGTACCTTTGTTGGTTGGTTTTTAAGACCTGATACATTGTTAGGACATAACTCTTCTTTCATTTGAACCGGAAGGGTTGACATGGTGGATGTCTTAATGTGAGTTCCTGTAGGCGGTGGCATAAATGATCTAGGAGAGCTTGACTCTATCTCACTTTCAAGATCATTAATTTGTTTTTGTAACTCTTTCAAGTAGTCAGCAGCATCCCCAAGTATTGAAATTTTATCCATCTGTGAAAGAAATGAAATACATAAATTTGAATTATGGAGGGTTGCATAACTCAACTTGTTTGAGCTAAGGAAAAATGTGTAAGTTGTTGCGGGTTCAAACAAGGGTAAAAGAGTAAATATTAGTTTAACGACTAAATACTAATATTTGTTATTAAAAAAACACAGAACTTGCATTGCCTCATACACAAATTAAGGGACCGAATATTGTTGATAGCCTATGTCACTTGGTCCTTAAACATTTCAATAAAAATCACAAAATTGTTAGCATTATTATCATTTTTCTAAAGTAAGTCTATAATTGTGGTTGTGACATCATAGTTTTTATGTTTTCACAGTTGTTGTATGACCCTTAATTTAAATAACTAAATAAAGATTTTAGTAGTTGGTTTACTATGTGCTCCCAGTCAATCTATGTGTATAGGTAATTATATTTAAATTAAGGAGAATTTTTTTCAATAAGTGTTTTATGTGAATGATAATTTGTGGAGAAAATCATTCCCTAAAATAATTAAGGAGAAAATGACATGCACTTACATATAGACAGTACATTACGATCATGTTTACATTGTCTTAATTTGTGTTACGTTAAGAACATGTTAGCTATTATGCTTTATATTTTTTGTATGCTATGTGTGTCTGTTTTTTATACTATGTATATGTGTTGAATTTATATTATGACTCTCTGTTGTTGTGGATTGAGCTTAATACCCTGTACTTCACTGTATCGAGTTGCGAAGGGACAACAATGATGATAGAGGCATAGAAGAATAGCGATTTGGATTGGTGGTCATATGCCTTAAGGTTTGACATCACTAATGGGTTTTTAGTACCCAATAGTCTTCATACTTAGAGTAGATACCAACTTACGGTTTTTATTGAAGTGTTATACCTCTTTTATTTTTAAAATTGGTGTGCTTACATTTGTGAGTAAATTATGTGTTGTGACTTTGTTTTAAAAAATATAACATGTCTCTTATTGTCATGATGAAAAAGGTTTTTAAAATAAATTTTACTATAATTTTATGAAAGACGCTCATGATCGAGGATTCAAATATTTTTGGATTGTTTTAAAGAAGAATAACAATACACTATTAATGTTAAAAATCAGGGTAAAATTGTCATTGTTAGGTCATGAGGGAAGGAGCCGTGGACCACCCACGCCAAGGTGGAGCAACCATAGAAGTAAGAGAGACACCACGTTCTTACCCAAAACCTTAAGACAATGAGTTTATGGGTCCTCCCACTTATATAGTGTTCAACCTTCACTTTTCTCCGATGTGGGACATATAACTCACACTTGCACACAACACTCCCCCTCAAAATTGAGTCCATCAATTCACCGTGCTCCCCCTCAAGCGGAAGCTCTTTCATCCATAATTACTTGTTTGTACCATTGTTGCTGCTCTCTTCACAACGGAATCGGTCATCCGCGTGAGTTCATCAATTCATCGTGCTCCCCCTCAAGCGAAAGCTCTTTCCGCAATGACTTACTTGTACCGACGTTGCCGCTCTCTTCAAAACGGAATCAGTCACCCGCGAGAGTTTATCAATTCCTCATGCTCCCCCTCAAGCGGAAATTCTTTCATTCGCAATGACTTACTTGTACCGATGTTGCTGCTCTCTTCACAATGGAACCGGTCATCCACAAATACTTGCTTGTACCGTCGTCGCTGCTTTCTTCGCAATGGAATCGGCCGCCTGAACACCTTCTCAAGAGGACTTTAGACCCAATGAGTATGTCATACCCTTCATAGAACCAAGCTCTGATACCATTGTTGGGTCACGAGGGCAGCCTGGGGGACCGTCCACATCTAGGACATAACAACCATACAAGTGAGAGAGACGCCACACTCTTACCCAAAACCTTAAGGTAATGGGTTTATGAGTACTTTCACTTATATAATGTTTAACCTCAACTTTTCTATCCGATGTGAGACATATAACTCACACTTGCACACAACAATCATAACAATTAGGGATGTTTGTGGTATGATTTAGCTCGGCTTTGAGACAAAAAAAACTATCAAATTCCAAGATTAAAATCACAAAGTCGTTTGATTTGATTTGGATGACTCATTTATTCTTTGATATTTGTTGAGTTTTTATAATCGTAAAGTCACAAATATTTATACTTATAATTGAAATCAAAATATTATATAAAGTACCGTTCATAATTTACACGTGTTATTGCAACAAAAAGAGCAGAAAGACGCTAGTAAGAATGATAAAAAAAATTAAATGAAGTTACGATACCTTGCTAATCTTTGGCACAACAGAACGAAGCTTGTGCATATTATCATTGAGTTTCTGCCTTCGCTTCTTTTCAGCGATGAGACTCTTTGATGGCATTTTCTTCTTCTTCCCTTTTTGGTTCCCCTCAGCAACACAATTTTCATCATCATTATTATCTATGATGTTATTATTACTACCACCAACATTGTTATTTGCATTATAATTGTTGCCCTCATTTTTCCCATGGTTCCCCATCTTCCCAACACCAACACTCTCATTAGAGTCATAATTCGATCCTCTGCCAACCTCTCCATTTCCATCTTTATTTGTCTTATTCTCAATCTCCTTCCACCATGTCGAGGTTAACTGCGCAATTGACAATGGAGGTTGAAAAACACCTTGGGATTCTAAATTGAAGATATTACCAAATGGATTGTTTGTGGTGACGGTATCAGTGATGTTGATATTGTCATTAATATTTAGTAGATTTGATAAATTGGATTTGGGTGATGGCAAAGAAAATGAGGAACCTAAATGGTGCTCAAAAACAGAAGTGTTTGGGTCTGAAGAACCGACAATGTTTTGTTGTTGAATGTGGTTTTGAAGATTTGGAATAAGTTCTTCAGTACAAAGTGGTATATTGTTCATGTACCACTCTTCTTCGATTTGGGGTTTCAACCAAGGTGGCATATCTCTCTCCATTGAGAAAGAAATAAAGATTTGATTGTTCTGGTTATGGTTAATGGAAAAAAGTTTAAGAGCTTTTAAGTATAAGTTTTTAGTTCTCAAAGAAAAGTATTAGTATTGTGATTTTTAAAATAATAAAATAAAAAGTCAAAATACTTTTATGTAAGAAAAACGAGAGGAGTGTGAGTGACTAGAATGAGAGGCGTGAAATAAAGTGTGCTCTCTATTTCTCTATGTGCGCATTCGGTTGCATTACAATTTTGTAAGGACAATATTATCGAGAATATGACCTTTATAGTGTGAAATTAGAATGATTACTAAATTTACAGGCGATTCAATTATTTCATTTTCACATTATTAAGACAATGGATATATCTTAAAAAATACTAACCATTTATATAATTATTATTAGTATAACAATATTTGTTTTAATTTTTTATTTATTTATTACAAAAACAATCAACTATTATGTTTAGACTTGGTTACATTTTTTTATTCTTTTTATTTTAATTTGCTCACGGGATTGATCCCCCATTTTAAATTCTATCAGTTTTGGTTCCTCTCTCAAATTTTTAGACTAAAAAATTATGATATAATATGTTTCCTATGACGTGATATACGATCTGATGATGCATAGCCATCTATACAAATCAAATTTTTTACATTTTATTATTTACATTGTAAAAGTTGAAACCTAATTTTATTAAATGATTTTCTTGTAATTTAATGAGTGTTTTTTTTATAAAGTAATTTAATGGGTATTGGTCAAATTTTTTGACTAAAGGGCCAAAACCGGTGGGTTTAAAATAAAGGTTGGACCAATTTCGTGAGTATGTAAAAAAAAATGAAATTTATAATTAATTCTTATATTTATTCGAATAAAAAATAAGTAATCAATATATTATACGTTATAAAATCAATAAACAATGATACTAGTTTTCTTATTTTACAAAAAACAATGACACTGATGTTAGATATAATCACACTCATTAATATTTATATATAATTTATGTCAACCCAAATATTTATAAATTTAAAAATAATACTCCAATTGAGTGGATATTATATATTATAATACAGTATAAAAATAACATTTGGTTTTCTTATGTTTTTGACCAAAGTGTAAAATCTAGAATACTTGTAATAAAACAACAAAAAATATTTTTGAAAAAACATTCACCTAATTATTTTTCTAAGAAAGAATAATTTCTTTTTGAAGGATTTTATGAAAGAATAATATATATATA
>Ga0228710_1007832_pt1 | contig 15602 bp, 13 predicted proteins | sample MedpolnodulmetaG_FD_177995 | JGI IMG/M metagenome (GOLD analysis project Ga0228710, IMG submission 177995) | Root nodule microbial communities from Medicago polymorpha collected in Santa Monica, California, United States - pink nodules | ecosystem: Host-associated > Plants > Roots > Nodule... | reverse complement strand
GGATTATCAAGATTATGGAGTTTCATTGTTAATGCAAATTAGTCTGCTTAAATGCAACTGGACACATGTTTGGCGTTTTTAAATTTCTTGCTGAGTTATTGTGTTTCATCAAGCGAATTTATTTAAAAGCAATGTATCCAATACTGCCGCGTCTTGATCGTACTTTATTATACTCTACGTTAAGATAATCGTGTTCTGTTATCAAAAAACAATCACTGTCGTTTATATTTCATCAAATTACATTTTTAACTATATATGACCCGTGCGGCAGCACGGGTAGACGATCTAGTTTAACATAAGTGCAGTAGTAGGTGTAAAAAAACAACACATTTAAGTTTGAATGTAAAAAAGATGAAGATAATTGTCTCATTCATGTAATTTTAATGAATTAAAAGAAAAATCAGTGACAAATTTTGATAAATGTTACAAATAAGTGTTATAAATCAATAATTAGTAATATATATTTGGGTGTTACCGAATAAATGTTACTAAATACCATATATCGTTACCGCTAAACCAAACACACATAATAAAATAGTGAAAGAGAGAGGGATGAGTAAACAAAACATTTTCCCTTATGTATATGGCAGGGACGAGTGAAGAGAGAGGAAAGAGAATGGTATGTGCTAAGTGCATCTTTAACGTAGGTCGTTACTTAATAAGGACCACTCTCTGTTAAAGACCCTCTATTGGAGTAAGAAAAAATTAGTTTTTATTAAGCAACACGCAACTATACAAGGATCATATCTCTCCTAAGCAACTAACGGGTCCCACAGTTAAAAGAAGTAATAAAATATGTACTAGTTGATCCCACGTGTAAAAGAAGTAATATTTTAAGTACTTTAAATTGGAGTCCTTATTAGTGAGACTTATTTAAGTTAGTGAGACATATTTAAGTACTTTTAATTGGAATCTTTATTAGTGTAGTGTCATTAGAGTCATTGAATCTTTAATAGGTACTTTTATTATGAAAATTATAAATAAGTAATGTGTACATGTGTGATCCGTTTAAAGAGTCCCCGTTAATATATTACCATTGTGGATGTTCAAAAGCATACGATAACAATGGGTATAGTACACGTGAGAAACCAGCTAGCTAGCAACATGTTTGTACTTATGTGATAACAATTCGGGTAACAAATATGCCTTGTACTTGCGGTGATATGGTCAAAGAGATTTGAATAATCAACTTATGGCATAGTACAAAAGCCACAACACCTAGTAATAATAAATAACATATCTCAAAGTACAAAATGTTATTTCATGCTTGTTGTGATAGGGAGGTCTATCATGTGAAGTGTATGTACATACATGACATAGATGTGGTTGTACTTCTAAGATGGTTCCCCGAAGCCGTTGCACCTCTCTTTTTGTAAGTAACATATTCGATAAAATATTACATTGAAAGGATAGATGGTAAAACGACGGATAATCATGATTCATCGTAATATTTCAAAATATAAACCTAAAAAACCATGAACCGTGATTAACACATTACATTGAAGGGCAGTATAGAGGACACAGAGTAATCTGTTGTGAATAGCACATATATATGCCATTAGACGTAGATATGTACATCATGTATTTACGGCAGAAATTGACATAATACTTAGGGAAAAAAAAAACTGGAACCAATAAAGGAACCAATGATGTGCAAATTACGATTACATACGAGCTAAAACTGTAAAAAGGAGTGCTACTGTTATGTAAATATAGATATCAATCTATATTTACATCAGGCAAAATGAAGGAAAGTTGCTGCAGTGATATCATATAAATTAAACATTTCCAGAATTCAAACTCCAAAAGTTGTAAATCTTCGCTTAAGCAAGCTCATCGGCATGAACTACTTCAACAGCTAACACTGTAGGAGGATCATGGAAATCAAATATCAGTGTGTCGCCTTCCTGCAGCTGTTTCTCATTTACAAATCTATACCAATCCCCTCCTAATGATTTTTCAGCTTTGTCGCGCTTGGCAGTAATAAGACGGCAATAACATTGTAGAGCTCAGTAATTGTTTACGTGTATCAATTTTGTTGCTTCTGAGCTCACTGAAATTTTGAAAGATAAATAAGTCCCTTAGCTTCAAAATCTCATAAACCGTTGCAGCATTTAGTTGTTACGTAGAATAGACAAAAATATTTGAACCGCCCTGTAATATGGACATGAAAAATAAAAGCTCTGAAGTACAGTACTGTCATTAGATTGAAAGTAATATACTTGTAGCACACATAAACGTTGTATATAAAAAACAGAACACAAGAAAAAGGTAGAAACAAAAAAACACACATGGTAGCTCAATTAACTTATTTTGAAAATACCTCGATTTAAAATGGAAGTGTTAATTGGATTTTAGGGACTTACTCTGTCATATTTTTGCTCCACTCCAAGGTTTGCAATGCCACCACAAAGTAGAGAGGTTCCAAGCACAAGAAGAAGGTTTGAAAGGATGGAACCTAAAAGAGATACTTGACAACAGCTATCAGTGAGTGTGTGAATGAGTGAGTCACTTTTTAATGTGAAAAAAACTTTGATAAGTACTCAAAAGATTCTCACTTTGTTTTTTTGTTAGTACAACATAATAATATATAAAAAGCTATCAGTGATTATTTTTTTACATAGGACCATTCCCTCAGATTCTGAAACAATAGGGAATTTGGATAGAACCTCAGATTCTGCTTTTCTTTTTCGTGTGAAGTACCCCGATGGAAGTAAAAACGATGGTAAGTTATAGTCATGAACTGAGATCAATATGAATTTGGGAATTCCGGCAAGGTAAAAGAACAAACTTAAGTCATACCATCAATCAACATCTACTAACATCTCTCCTTTAGAGCAAATTTTAAAAAAAATACGTAATTCAACTGACTCAAGTTTCTGCACATAAGCCTGTAGAAAAATTAAATTTAATGTGTAAGTTTCATATTTTCATTTTTTACATTCTATTTTCTATAACTTTTGTGTCATATTCTCTCTTTTCTCAAAACCAGATACATTGTTGCCACGAGCTTTCTTTCCAAAAAGGTGGAAGTTTCTTTGGCTCTCCATTCCAATTCTTACAGACTAAAACACCACCTTTTGCTTTATCTAATTTTAATGGTTATGCTCTCGCGATATTCCACACTTCCCTTAAGACTTTCCACTTTGATGTTCATTGCGATCATACTATTTAACAAAATATCAATCTTCCCATTCATAGAACGAAGTATCAGTTTTCCCATTCACAGTTTCCTAAATGATAATTTATGTTACACTATAGTTTTCAACACCTTAATTTATTTCTAGGCTTCGTCGATGTGCCTAAATTTCCCAATATCATTTTCTCCTACAGAACCCTTGTCATTCTTGCTCTCATGTAATAAATAAGATCTAAAAGTTGACATGGAATTTTTATCTAATGATTGTCAAGCATGTCACACTAAGAAGAACCCTTAGATGAAGCAGCCTTTGTAACATTGCCTTTATCATACTGAATTTTGCCACTTTTGAAACAAAAGTCAGCAAACAATAAAGGTATACTGAATGAAGTATGCCAGTTTTGAAACACATACTCGTAACCTCACAAAATAGTGTCATTTTAACCCAATGCAAGTTGTGAATTTATTAAGTATCATGACCATAAACTAAACACTTAATATAGGTTACTACCATTTCTTGTAAAATTTAAATCAAAAGAAAACAATAAGAAACACATACCATTCTTGCCTTTTCTATCAAGATATCTTAAGAATGAATGATTCAAACTCATTGCTCCTGCAATTGCAATTTCTGTCATGTGATTATCACCACCAATTTCAGGTTTAGTAAATGCATACATATGTTTATCAAATGCAACTATCATGCACTCATCAAATAGTGGAGGAAACTAATTTCAGATTTAGGAATCTTAAACAGGTTTTAATAAGAATGTACTCAGATCAAAAGATTTAGAGATGCGACACCAATGAGGCAGTTAATGAATAAGTGCAAGATTGAATTGTCCAATCACCTGTTAAAATATAATAACAAAGTATTAAGCTAATAAATACATGATGCAAGTGAATATTTATTTTGGATATTCACTCCTCATGATTCAAGTGTTAAAATTTTTACTTGAAATTATAACCAATAAACACTATGAGAAGTGTATTTCTTGTGTTTGAGTTATGTCAAAATATAATACTTGGAAGCACAATTATTATAGGTTCATGCCACCTATGCTACTTACACTTGTTAATTTATTGCTCAAAATCAAAACTTTATGTTACTAAACATATATCTTCATGACAGAAATTGGTGTTCTTTTGCAACATTGGTTAATTAAATTGGTGTTACTTTATTACTCAATTAAACCAAATAGCTACTTTTGCAAAATCATTGGTTGAGAGAGGTTGAAAACATAGTTTACTAATAACAATTGAATGCAACTCATATTAACAAAAAGTTACTAACAATCTCTTGTCATTAACATACCTAAGGCTTACCGAAACTTTTGTTAAACTCTTGCAATTGCTCGAAGTCCTCAGATCTTCATAAGTTGTCCACATTTTACTAATCAAAAAATAAAAACGAAAATGGTTATAAATCATTATCAAAATTAACAAAATCATCAATTTTCTTATTAAGACATTCCTCAATGAGATTGTGAGTGTTCACTTTCAGAAAGATAAAACAGATTCCTTTCAAATATATAAGCAAATTCTAAACTAAAATGCAAGTTGTTTTAGACTTGTTGGTTGCATAGTTCAATACCTTGAACCTAAGTTGCTTATTTATGTCTCCAAGATGGCGTTCCTGCAACATTAATAAAGAGACAACACTAACATATAGCACACACAAGTGTTCAAAATGGTTTACATATATACATCTAAACTGTGTTGTTTGAACATCACAAATCCGACACCGTATAGAAATACATTCAATACAATTATCTGAATGAGAGAAAACAAATTCAATAAAAAAATACAAAATTTTATCGTTATACAGTGTCGGACGAGTTGAAATCCTCTCCATTTATTACCTTCTCCATTTCTACCATTTGAAGAGATAAAGACACAAATAAGTTAAAAAAAAAAAAAACATAAGCATAACTCACATAATAGCATAGTTGCATAACAACAACAACAACCAAACTTTATCCCACTAAGTGGGTCGGCTACATAGATCAAATTATGTCATAGTGTTCTATCATAACCATACTTGCATCCATCTCATTAACCTCTAAATCTTTCCTAATAGTTTCTCTTATAGATTTCCTCGGTCTTCCTCTAACTCTTTTGACCTGACTCTTGCCTTGAGAAATATTGGAAAGCCAATATAAAGTATATGCTTTCAATTACCTTAGAGACGGTAAGACCCCACACATAAGGATCTTTGTGTGATCAGCAGGTTTAACCAGACTTAGGAGGGATAGACCTAGTTAACCGAGATTTATAGACCCCATACGTTAGGATCACCGTGTGATCAGCATGCGCAGTTTCCAAACTTCTAGGTTAGTCATGTCCTAGCGGCCTCATCACTTGTATAGTGTACCTAAGATAAATAAACGCAAAATGATTGTTATTTAATATCCAACAATATAAATAGGGGTGATTCGAAGAATTCTAACCACTGCATACTTTTCTGCAACCAAAAACAGGTAAACTTGCTTTGTTGCAAACATATAAAAATTGCAACCTAACTTTTATATCGTCAACCTACAAAAATAAGTAACGCGAATTATTTGGACGAAACGACAATCCTTGTGGATATGATACTCTACTTATCACTTTATTGCTTGGTAAACAATTTGATACACTTGCCTAATCCGCGCATCAATAACATTTATCTTTTATTCTAAACAAAAAACCAAATTTGTCCAAACCAGAAACATAAAAAATGTTCCGGCTAATTGCAGGCACATAAACTTTTACAAGTTTGTTTAAAGTATTTTATCGATGTTTAAGAAACGCATTGCATTTAAGAAACTCGGTAGTACATAATACAAATAAATGGTTTAATCATGCTTTCAATAATGGATTGAGTGGGTTAAACATGGAAAATTGTCCACACAACATAATATTATAGACTCATATACACACTCTCTCTCTCACACAAACACATATCACAAGTCATATATAGTTGGAAGAAATCAAGTATTAACTTGAATGACATTGAAGATATAATACTTTTAGTTTTTATAACTACTCGATCACTTAGACATGAGTCACATATACTAGTATCTTTATATGGTCAGTCAAATGTCATGATGGAAAGAGTTACCCATACTTGCTGATCTCTGATGGAAAGTTAAAGGTACTCATCGTTAATGATGCGCGCGCGCACACACATATACTTTAAATTCAAGGAAGGTTACTTCAATATCCTCCGATAACATTGAAGCATGAAGATCAATGCACAACAAAATTATTATTTTCAATCCTCCAGTATCCATTCACTAATAAGTCAAGCATAACAGTAGATCATGTTAACAAAGTCAATTAATATATAAGTCCTTGTAAGTTTTCAATATCTTCAAAATTACATAATAAATCTACAATTTGATTAAAATATATTTAGGTACTTTGAAAACAAGCAAGTCTAAAAACATCAAAATAAAATAAACATTCTTGTGCCACTAAAAGGACTGTGATGATATGCTCTCATGAAGCTTTACTTCTTACCTCTGCAACACAAAATATAAAAATCATTACGTTATCACTAATCAATATATTAACAAGATACAATCTCCATATTATGATCACGATTTACATCAGAGTAGAAATCAACATAAATAGGAATCACACAACAAATTTTTTGGAAGAAATAAAATAATATTACTAAAAGTTTCAATGATTTACAGATTGTATTTAATCCTTATTTTTGGAAGAAACAATGTATAAAAAAACGAAGATCCGACAATCTGATAGATTTTAAACAAAGTTACAATAAAACAGAATAAAAAAAATCGTATCATAAAGAAATTATTTTCTTTTAAAAGTGGACTTAACCTCAGTAGTATTAATTAAATAATAAAGTGCTATGGAAAAAATTTCACCAAAGTTAGAATTCAATATAGAATTCTAACAAATTTCTATCATCATGAGATTCTTATAGAACACCCTAGTAGAATGTCAGGTTAACAAAAATGATCGGTTGTTGAAATCCATGAATCACAAATAACATAAACAAGTTCTCCATAATATTTTTATACATCAAATCATTAAAAATAGTAACATCACAATTAGTGTCAAACAAACGTTAAAGAGTTTGTGCCACAAATATCAAATCATCCCACCCTTTCTTCTCCTAGTTATACCAAACATAATGGTTTTGCAAAAGCAGTATCACCATATAAAGGGTAAGAGAATCTGAACATGTCAAGAACACCTTCATGCTTTAAATCAATATCATAAAATAAAGCAATATGGGTTATACCACAAAAACAAATAAAAAATAAATTTAGCAGAACAATATCATTTCAGTCTTATATAATATAAGAAAATTTGATACTTTAATATAACAATAAAAAATTAGTAGAACAATATGAACGAGCACTAAAATTTAAATATTCATTCAAGACAATATATAACAATTACTTACTTTATAAGTTCATGGCCGACAATATCAAGTCAAGTTAAGCTTATATGACTATTCTCTTGATTCTGCAAAATTTGAAATTTTTTGCTAAGTATAATTGTCAAAAGAAACTTCAGGAAAACAAGACATTTAAATACAATATGAATAAGCATGCTAAAAATAACAATAATATCTCAACATATAATCATATACAGAATTCCATTAAATATAGACATAAGAAATGTATCTTGACAATTGAATATGCTAGATGAGTATGTAGGGTTCGACCTAGAATAAAATTGATGGAAAAAGGGCATGTAACCCAACAAAGAAACAAAAAACTAAAATCACCCAACAAGGAGAAGGAAGTAAACTTTGAAATAACATAAAAAATACTCTTATAGTTCTCTAAAATCATACCATACTTTGCAAATGTAATCGTTGCTTCGTTAGACTCATGAAAAAAGGTTCTATAGTGTAATGATCAAGTTGATACATAATATCTTAAATTTAAGACACCAATAAAAAAACAAGGGTGACGAACACCACACCCATTTAACACCAAACTCTCATCCACCTTTGAGTAAAAATCAATTTAAATAAATCAGAAACTTGAATCAACACAACCTCCCTTACAAAGATCGTTGTTGTTATGGTACATCACTACTAGAAAAAGCAAAATTAACGAGGGAAATTAGTGACGGAAAAAATGAAATTCCTCACAAATTCCTTAGTCGCAAAATTTAGTGACGGAATTAGAGAAGGATTTCACGTTTTCCCTCACTAAATATGCCTCACTAATTTTTGTTTTTTTAGTAGTGCATGCTCACAAGAGGCAAACAAACACAAACAAGGAATTTCCATTTTAATCATGCGTCACACACCCACAAGTTGCTTTGGCCCCATGGTTAGTCACAACACCTTTCCCATTCATCTTAATCCGATCCAAAATATGAAGGATCCAAATGACGAGAGAGAAAATATCATTAACATAACAGTTATGAAGAATACTTTTCTTAATGCACATAGTACTCATGATGGAAAACCTATGATGGATGATCTTCATCCCCAAAGCTCTCGTTGTCATGCTAATGTTATGGAAAATCTTCTCATTTCGAGTCACCCAGATGCAATACACACTTAAATGCACTAGAGAACTAATATTTTTCAATAAATAATTTTGATTATATTCTATAACAATCTCACTTTCTCTCTTTATGTTTGTTGATAGACAGAAATAAGTTCCTAGACAAATGAGTTACAATAAAAATCTATATAAAGTGAAGAGTGTAGTACAAAATTATCTACATTTTTTTGACAAAGACATGTACACAAACTGTAACAAATTAATAATATGGGTTAATTTATTTCTAGTCCCTATAAAATTAAGATATTTTAAGTTTAGCCCGAATGTTAATTTTGTTCAAGTTTAGTCCCATTATTTATTAAATTTTACAAGTCAAAGTAAAAACTTTTTGTCCATGCGATTAGTCCTTAAAATAAAAAAAATAAGATCTACAATTAAACCAAAATTTTGTAGAGGTATTACCACCAGAGACGACGGCTGTTTCTTATCAGCCTTCTTCCCATTGAAAATCTCCTCAATTGTGTGGCGCCTCAATTTTGACCTAGTCAAGGATTTCTCTCCCAATGTCGATGCAATGTCGGCATCTTGAACACGCTTATTCAATTTCTTTGATTTTCTCTTTTCATTGTGTTCGGGTGTCTCACTCTTCTGCATCGGAATGTCCATGGGAGGCAACATCGATTGGATATTCTCATGTGTGAGCTCCTTCTCGAAATTGAATGGCCAACATTCAAAAGCATTGATGGTCCTCATCTTAGAAGTGTAGTCCCTGGAGCAAAGAATTAACACCACATATAGCGATAAAGTTTGTTACATTTCACTCACTTTCATAAGACAGAGAACAGATTGAAAATAAAAAAATTAAAATAAAAAACTAAAATATTTATTGATTATATATTAATTGATACCTTATGGAGAATGACATGATTGTTGATGCACAGAGATAACAATTACTGAAGAAATTAAGGATGATGAAGAAAAAGTGATGTGACAGAGGAACACACAGATTGTGATTTTTTTATTGTATTGAGAGAGTAAGCAATATGGATCTTAATTTTTTTTGTTTTATTTAGAGGAATGTATATAAATACTAAGGACAATAATAATTATTTATTTTCTATTCCCGCTCATCAGAAAAGATGCCGGGGGTGTATAGCTATATAGCATCGATATATATGATAGAAGGTGTGTTTAATGTTGACACTTGTTGGTGTCCACATTAAATTAATTAATTTTCTTAAATTATCATCAAAATCGATGTCAATGTATAGTTATTATGTTTTTAGTGCTTTACATATAAAAAAATTTGAGTTTAATTTTCATAAGAAAAGTTTTACACCTACAATAACTAGTTATGAGTATCATTTTAAGAGTTTATAATTAAAGTTAAATAATTATAATTATTTAATATTTATAATTGATAAAAAGGGTATAATTTTTTATATGAATAGTCTATTAAAATTAGTCCTCCATACTAATATATAAAGAGAGTACTTATAGTTTTAACGTAATAATTTTTCTTCCAGTTATACCCTTCATTTAACTTATTGTATTTACAAGTTTATGTTTTTTATTGTATTATATAAAATTTTAATCAAATACTTAGTTAAATGCATTTTCAATATGAACATTTTCATCTCAATGAGTTAACTATTTATTTCTATCTTATTTACCAAAACTGTTTGATTATGGTATTTTGTAGAAATGTTATAAACGATTAAGAGAAAATAAGTTTATAAATTGTAAAAAAGAATACATATATCAATAAATGTGTTCAAGATGTGATTTCGGCCCATACAACAAGCCAACGTACTACACCCGGTAACCCAATTCGCCCCGCTAAAGGATACACGAGAGGTTACATTTGCGCCTAACCACAAATAAATACCGCCTAAACAGATCCCGATTGTTGGACTGGTCTCCAATGAACACTCATATCCGTTGCTAGATTTCACAGAAGCATTTACGCTGAGCTCAACTATAAAAGTGTGGCCTCATGCCACACCCTAGGTACAATCATTTTTTAACACATTTCTCACACTTTTCTCTCAAGTACAAACACTGACTTGGGTGTCGGAGTTGTTACCTGTTTTATAGGTTCATTCTCCTCTGATTACGAACAACTTCCGTCGTACCAGATCAACATCAACACAAGCTTCGAGATCGCCGTCTATGGGAATCAACTTTGATTCCTTACGGATTTTCTCAAATCCACCATTGTAACCGTTTTTGTTACACTTATTTGATAGTCGGTCCTCAATCATCTGGTACGAAGAATCTCAATGCGAAAACTTCCAAGATTATGTTGGTGTGATTTTTTCTCCAGTCATGGAGGATGATGTCATTTTCTGTTCTTTCGCCAAAGGACGCACTGTCATGGTTGCTCACGAAGATCCTCAACACTTTATAACCGAATTGACTCCTTCACAGCTAGTAGTATGTCTTCCTTGCCTAAACATTGGATCCACCACTGTCTGCGCCACCAAATCCATATGTGCAGCTCTTTAGTACTCATAAGCACCATTAGAACCTTCCAACCCGAAGGAGATGTTGACGAAATGGTACTAAAATAACAAAGCACAAGACACCTTCATGTTGAAAAAATCAGGACAAGACTTCTACCAAGGTGGCTATGCAAGTAGAGGTCCTATAACATGCTTAACAGAATGGAAATCCAACAGGTGAACCAGTGGATACCACTTCTTCACAGGTAAGGATTCATCAACCACTGTAGAGACCTCCTTCTCCACGGTCTTATCATGATTCTAGTAATGGTGATAGTAGCCACACTCCACCATCACCTCGGCTATTTAGGAAACCATCCCTTAACCGATGCAATCATTACGAGCACAAAGACACCTCCCCTGAGCGGAATCACAACATTGACATCATAAACCATTTAGAAGAAATATTACTAATTGTGCCATCCCAAACGCTCTATAGAAACCACTGAAGTTGGAATCCTACGATGGAACCAGGGACCTTGACGGGCACCTTGAACACACAATGTTCTGGATTACCATCAGGCAAGGAGTGTAGTGAAATGTAAATTGTTCGTCCTAACTCCCAAAGGCACATAGATGACCTTGTTTAAAGGCCTAGAAGACAATGATGGCATATTATCATATGGTATTTTTAGCTATGCTTTTATGTCAGTTAATACGAATTTAAAAACAATTTGGAAAAGTTTAAGATGAGTTACTCATGGTTTTAGGGACATTTTGTATTATTTTGATTTAGGTTGTTGTAATTCTATTTCTTCTCTAACCAGACAACTCCATAGGTGTTTTAAGTCTTTTTATTGATAAATTATGTCATTTGGCAAAGCAAGTCACCTCATGGAAGTTATGGGAGCTAATGAATGAAGAAAAAAGAAGATTTTCGAAAGTTTTGAATACAATACATGTTGGGGAAGTTCTGCCCCAAGTCCCAAGAGCATGTCAAGGAAGAAAAATGCTTGAAGAACAAAGTAAATGCAAAATCCTCTTTGACTACTATCCCACGCACCCCAGGCGCATGGATACATGAGGAAGGCAGTTTTCCACTGCCTCATGCTTCAATGTGCATGCTCCACGTGTCCGACGCGTGTTTGGCGAGAAAAAACAACTTTTTGCTATTTTCTCTACCGCGGGTTGGGGGAGAAAATCAAGTAAGCCAATAAACCCAATGTGAAAAGTTCCTAGTTAAAGGGTTTTGCGCACTCATAAATATTCAGTCACAAGCTTGGTGGGCGAAGGAAAGCTATCAGAGCATCAAAGAGGAGTGTTTTCCAATTTCTTCGTGAATTCTCATTATCACTGAATTTTCACAGTTATTAATCAAACAAAAAATAGCAAAACAAAAAAATATGGATAGAAATGTCTAAACAATGGTTAATTCATGAATTGATCAAATAGAAAGTTTGTCGTGGATAGCCGCATAGAAACTCGTGAAGATTATAAAATAATAGATCATTGCAATCAAATTCAGATAGAGTTGGAAACTTACACATCGTTGTTGGTTGCATGATTAATTAAAGCATAGAGGCAAATGATCTGAGAATGAAGATCTTCTTCGAGCAGTCCAACGAGAGGGGAAATTTCTTCGACCATTGAACATGATGCTCTTCGCCTTGGGTTTTATGATGTTGAAAGGAAGAAAAAAGAATAGAGAAATGGAAGATCTAATCAATTTATGAAGGTGAAGGAGTGATAGAAGAAGAACAAATCTGGCTTGGCGATGAAGAGAGAGAAAGAGAGGAGTAAAATGATTTTGCACAGAAATTTTGCTTTATATGGAAGGGCAAAGAAGTAATATCCATTGCTGCACTTAATTTTTTTTTCCTATGTGGGACCATGATACAATATTTTTGGTTACAAACTGTTATTAAAAGTCATTTTGAAAGGACTATGGGTGGACCTCTATTATTAAGGTCCATATTAGGGGTTTCCCTAATATTATATACATCCAATTGCGCTTAACTCACTGATAATTGCTCTTCACACAACAAAAAACAAACACACCCAACTGAATTGATGAAAGTACCCCTGCGTGACTTAAGTCAGGCTAGGTACTTTCAGCAGGCCTGGCCCTGGGGGGTGCAAACAGCTTAACAGAGCTGGGCCTCCCCCAGCTATGGGCCTAAATTTTTTTTTAATACCCAGTAGTACTACTACCCTCTAATAAAAAAAAACTTATTTCATTCCTCAAAGAGTTCAGCGCGTTTTCTGTCACATAGTCGCATTCCATTCTTCATCACTTTCACGCGTTCCACTTCCATTCCATCACGGCATCACCGACGATTCACAATCATCACTGATTCACCATCATCAGGCTTTCCTTCTTCTTCTTCCTTCACCAAATTACTGATTCATTGATTCCCCTTTTCCAAAACAACATTGTTTGGTAAGTAAATAACCTCTCTTTCATTAATTTATTTTACTTCCTTTCATTAAATTGGTTGATTTTTGTTGAATGTTGAAATTGGTAAAATAGAGATTGATAGGGATTTGGTTGATTATTAACAGAATTAGTAATAATTGATTTTTGCATATTTACTGTTTTGGGAGTTTTTGGTAAAATTATTCAAATTTCAGTGTATAATTGAATTTATATATCATACATGTTGCTAATTACTAATTATGTTTTAATTTTATTTTATGGTTCAACCTCAACATTGTATGTCTAATGATGTGGTTCAACTTCGACATTGCGGAATTGCTCAAGAACAGTGAAGAATTTCAGGTTCTTTATTTTATTAATCTTCCTCCATGCCTCCTAAATTGGCTCCTCCTAGATTGCCGCCTAAGATTAGAAAGCTTGAGTTTGGCGCTGAGAAGAGTAGGAAAAAGAAAAAAATTGCTGAGTTAATTGAGTCACAAACAGGAGCTCTTGATAAATTTATTGTAAAAGAAACACAAATTCCTATTGATGATAATCCTGTTGCTGCTATTCCTGTTGGGATATATTTAGTGTAGATATATTTGATCCAAGAAATTGGGATTCTCTCGAATCTAAAATGATTGAGTTGTTAGCTACAAAAGGCCCTATAAGATATTTAAGAATTGTGAATGGTCCTAGAGATAAATTTTCTAGACGCTTTACGACTAATTTGTATACTATAACTTTATCAAATGGAGAGAAGTGTGATAGAGATTGGCTTGTTTATTCAAAAGAGCTTGATAGATTATTTTGTTTTTGTTGTAACGTTTTTAAAAGAGGGATTGGTAGAGGTCAATTAGCAAATGAGGGTTTTAGTGATTGGTCACATGTTGGTGTTAGACTTAAAGAGCATGGGAAAAGCTCGGAACACATTAAGCTCGGAAAAAATTATCACTAGCCTCTTTTCATTCCCAAAGCCGAGCCTTCAAATTCGTAGGGACGGTCCTTACTTTCAGCATGAGTTAACTCACATAACTCACGCAGGTTATAATATAACAGCAAAGTCAATAACATAACCATTCTGTTTCTAAAGTTCCTAAATACAAAAAATTTCTCATTTTGTGAGATTTTCACCAAACTCAACCAAATCAACGTCAAATCACGCAAATCAACAAGTAAGTGTTACTTATCCTATGACATTGTTTTTTTTTTGTTGAAATTTTTGATTTTTTGAAGAAATTTTACATTTTTAGGTTTTTAGAAATTTGGTTTGCATGTTAGTTTTTAGGATTTTTAGTGATGAATTAAGTTAGGAATTGTAGTTTAGATGTTTTTTAGAATGCAATGTGATAGTTTAGAGTTTAGAAATTGTTATATTTTAAGTTGATTGAAAGTTGAACTCTAGGTGTTTGATAAAATGTCGCAATGAAATTTTGTTTGTTTTTTGGATTGTTAATGATGAAATTAGTTAGAAATTTGTTTGTTATTGTTGATTATAGTTAGTTTGACTGTAATGTGGTAGTTTATGGACTGAAATGACACTGCCAAAATTTAAGTGTTGTTGTTTAATTGTTAGAAATGACACAATCTCCGTAATAAATAAATCATTGATTTCTTGCTTTTTTAATTGTTATGTAGATATGTCTCAGAGAGCTGACATACTTAGAGCGGGGAGGGAGTTCGCTACAAGTATTGCACAGAGAAAAGGAAGCACAACACCCTCCTCAGGCTGGTAGACAGAGAGGTGGGGGCACGAGGTTTGGTAGGGCAGATGATGTGGAGGCATCATCGACACAGGCGGGTGCGTCCCAGATAGTGGACCCGATGCAGTATCAACATCAGCATCAGCATGAGGTGTATCAACCTCAGCATCAGCATAGGGTGTATGAGCCTCATTATAAGCAGGCTGACCAGCAGGAGGGTGAGGCTCAGGAGGAGCCAATGATGGAGTTTGAGGCTGACATGTTATTTATTATTTTACCTATTTCATATTTATGTTATAATATTAAAATTTACTTATTTTACTTATTTTAATGATTATTATTGCTTTATTATTTTACTTATGAATTAAAATTTATGTTAGAATATTTCATGTTTATTTTCCTTATTGCTTTTTT
>Ga0228710_1007830_pt1 | contig 15606 bp, 20 predicted proteins | sample MedpolnodulmetaG_FD_177995 | JGI IMG/M metagenome (GOLD analysis project Ga0228710, IMG submission 177995) | Root nodule microbial communities from Medicago polymorpha collected in Santa Monica, California, United States - pink nodules | ecosystem: Host-associated > Plants > Roots > Nodule... | reverse complement strand
AATTGCATTTTGATTTTAGGGTTTTGATATAACTAAGGGGGGTGTATTCAATTAGGATTTTAAAGGACGATTTTTGTTTAAAAAAGTCTTGAGGATTTTAAAAGACTTTGTAGGATTTTAATGACTTTCATGATTTTAAAACATTATCAGGATTTACGATTTGGATTTCAATGGATTTACATCATGAGATTTTAAAGGATTTGAAATGATTTTATGGATTTAAATGATTTCAAAAGATTTTATGAATTTTAAGGACTCAACACATTTTCCATCATACTATTTTCAATATAGACTCTTACTAGACGATTGTTTCGTGGAATTTCAACACATTCATGAGAGTTAAAGGTTTGGAATAAAAAGTTCTCATGTTTGTTATCATGGAACCAATGGTTGTTCCTAAGAAAGAATCATTCCCATGAAAGAAATTTTTCGGTTATTTGGCTTTCTATTCCCCTCTAATTGAGGATGAAAAAATTTACTCCTAGGAGTTACAAACAGTTTTCGCGTAAAACTAGCGGTGCACCCCACTAACTAGCACGTTTTCACCTACATATACAATTGTCCAGTTTTTTTTTGTTTGAAAAATACATTTCGTCCAATTTTTTTTTGTTTGAAAAATACATTTCAAATGAAATATATCAATAATTTTTAAGAATTTATTACAAAGGATTCCCATGAACTAAACTATGCTACCCAAACACTTTTTTCTCTTGAAATTTAGTCCTTGGAAAGTTATTTATGAGATAAATTTTTTATACCGTGAAACAAACGGATGGTATTTTTATTTCTATTTTCATGAGAGATAGAGAGAGGGAGAGAGAGGGAGAAGAGAGGAGAGAGAGAATGAGTGGAGAAGAGAGAGAGGGAGGAGCGAGAGATAAGTAGTAAATTTTTTAAAAGAAAAAACAATTCTAAGAAATCTCATGTTTTCATGAAAGACTTTTTCATGCTAAAATTTCACTAGAAAATCCCACAAAATCCATCAAAATCCAATTTGTTAAACAATCCTTCAAAATTTGAATGATTTTGAATACCATGAGACTTTTTTTAAGTGATGAAAAGTCTTGATTGAATACCACAAGACTTTTTTAAAATGACAAAGAGTCTTGATTGAATACCACAAGACTTTTTTTATGTTACAAAGAGTCTTGATTGAATACCACAAAACTTTTTCATAATTAAAAAGTCTTTTAAAATCCCTTAGAATCCTAATCCAATACATCCCCCAAAAACGTTTAGTGCGCTTGGACCCTCGTTTTTACCGTAAGGTTTCAGGATTTAATGTTTAAAACATCACAAATATTGTTCCTTTCATATATCTTTAGTTCTTGCACTTATCATGAGTGGGAGGTGCAACATGTCCTTTGCTGGCATCAGTAGGGTTTTGTGGTGGTGGCTTTCCTAGGTTCGCTTGGGGGGTTGGAGGGGGGTTCCTTGCCTCAATCCTTCCCGGCCGGGTTCTTGGGTTTTTTCTTGGCTTTCCTCCTTTGGCGGCAGGTGTTTTGTGCTCTGTTGGGGTGGTTTCATATTTCTGTCTTTCTTTCCTATTGTAGCTTTATTTGTTTGTCTTTTGGTGTTTCCCGTGGGTCGGCCGTCTGGCTCTCTTGTCGAGCTGGGGTTTGGATCCTAGGGGCTTTTGAGCATCCTCTGCGGCTCTTTTGGTGTATTTGTACAGTTCTATCTTTTATATATATATATATTGCCATTAAAAAAAAAAAACCATTATGAATGGAATTGAAATATGATCCTTTAAGACATGAGATCATTAGGTTGATGGCGGTGTTTGAATGACCTTTTGGTAGGACACTTCCATCGTATGCTGTATTCTTCTCCTAACGAATGACGGTGGTGTACCTGTACCTACACATGCTCCAAAGCTCAAATCAATGAGTGGCGTGGGATGGTATGTTTACATGTGTGGAGTGAACTTAACTAACCACAAGCATAATCAATATTTATAGTAGAGGTTTAGGGTTTTGGCCCTTGTATCTTTTCCTAGACAATTGTTCACATCAACTTGCATTTACAGTTAACCGTACTTGCTAATTTATGTTGTACACATAAGATACCTTCAATTTAGTGAATATATTATCAGGTGATTTCAAAGTGATCAATTGTTATATATTTAGTATTTAGTATCACAGGAGGAGTTGTTTCTTAGAAAATTAAGAAACAGACAATATTAGCTCAGTCTATGGAAGAACTAAGTAAGTTGTTGAGATGCTTGCTAGCAGAGATTCTCTTATGGGAAGAATTGTTGCCTGCTCGATTCATTGTGATTGTATGGTGTCTATTGGAAAAATCGAGAACCGTTACAATAACGGTAAGAGATGACAAATACGTCGTCAACACAACACTGTTAGAGAGTTACTCTCTATTGGAATTGTTAAGAGTGGATCATGTACGCACATATAAAAATTTAGCTAATCCTTAGACGAAAGGATTAACTAGAGAGAAAGTCCATAACACATCGACTAAGATGGGACTACTGCCTATGAAAAAGTGAATCACTCATGATAAAAATAGGTCCAATGGGTAATAACAAGTTATGAAGTGATATGAGGTGAACAAACAATAAAAAAAGATCCAAAGAAGCATGATTCCTAAAGCAATAAGAGGAAGACATAATAGAAACTCTCAATGAAATCTATAATACTCTATGTCAAGTGGATCATTTTATCATGAGAGTTGTATTTAGATTAAATCATTTGTGTGAATTCTATTTATGACTAAATATGTTTTTGTTGTTATAGGTACTACAACTTTTTCGTTTTAGACCCTTAAAAAATTTCTTCGCCTTTTACTCCCCAAAATTTTTATTTTATCACTTTTGAAACTATTTTAAGTCAACTTGTGTAGATTGTTCAAAACTTTGAATTTTTTCGCAGTTATGTTTAGCACATCGTATAATTATCTTTTGCAACAATTCAAATTTATTTAACATGGGATAAATTAAATATGAATTTTTATGTCTTTCGCTCTTAAAAATTGATACTTAATTAATCTTTTATTAAATATTTTTAATTTGTTTAAAGAGATTCGTATAGTATTCTAAACATTCATGCAAAAACTAATTCAAAATTTCATATATGAGTTGTCCTAAAATCAATGAATCAAAATGGTGATAAAAAGTTTTAGAGGACAAAATGTTGAAAAAATAATTTAAGGGCCTAAAACAAAAAACTAAAGTCAAAATATAGGGACTAAAATCATATACAACTCTTCAATTTACAATTTTTTATTTGAGGAAATGTAACACTTCTATTTATAAATTGAGATGTGTTATTTGAACAATTATTTGGTTGATAATTTATGAACAATTATAGAATTACAATGAAAAAGTATATATTGAAACGAAAACTAAAGTAATAGAGAGAAAGTAAAAACATAATTTAAGTATGAAAGAGAAAATTGTCACAAAATAGTGGTTGTAAAAATATAATTTCTCTTATAAATTATATAGTTAGATATTTAATGTAAAATAATACTATACTATATAAAACTAAAAATATTGCATTGGACCGCACATCACCATTTGACAAAACAAGAAGTGCAATCAAACTTGTCAAAGCTTGAAGAGAATTTAACAATGGAATCAAAAACTAAGAGCTTAGAATCATCACTTACAGTTCCAAGTGTTCAAGAACTAGCACTTCAAAATCCACAAAAAGTGCCACAAAGGTACATAAGAGATGATGGTGATGATGATTTCAGCACCTTTCCTTCTTCTGATCCATCTCTTACCATACCTTTAATAGATAAAGCCAAGTTGGTCAACGCTGATACGCAACAAGATGAGCTTCATAAGCTTCATCTTGCTTGTAAAAACTGGGGTGTTTTTCAGGTACTACAAATTAAGAAAGCACTAGTAATCTTTGTTTCTGTTACTTCCAGTTATTTACAGTAGCAAAAATTCCATTCAGCAATTTTTGCCATTTGTTTTTATAAAGAAATATTGATCAGTCTTTAATTATCTCTGGACGAACTTTAGATTATCAAGGTTTGTCATGAGAATTAGAGGGTTAAATACAAAAATAAATTAGTGGATTATATTAGTTTAAGGCGAGGTTTGACTCTGAAATTCTTAGTTAGTGTTCTGGTCTAGCGTATAGACTGACAGGGGGACCAGGCCATGTAGTTCTTGTCTAGCCTTGACCTAGGAGGCGACCCCGATGAGAGAGTGGCGCGCTAGGGTTTTTGGGATGTAAATGAGTGTAGTGTAGTAGAGATTGGATCATTTGCCTTGGAGAGTAAGGCCTCCTTATATAGTACTCCATAGGTTTCTGGCAGCTTATGGGCCCTCCAGTCATTGCTACCCTTAGCTGGCAGTGCTTCTGGAGCCTCAGGTCAGTCGGTGCTTCTGGGACCTTAGGTCGGTCTGTCAGTCGGTGCTTCTTGGACCTTAGGTTGGTCGGTCAGCCGGCCCTTAGGTGAGCTGACACGACACTCAACCGTTGTGTGCATACTCAGTAAGCAACTGGGCTCGACAGGTCAGTCACTTGGCCTCTCCAGGCCGGTCGTCCATCTTGATGTCTATTACCTCTGGTCACTGTTATAAGCAAATATTTATTTTTTAGGTTTATTGAATAATTGATGTATCTAGTTTATAATATAGTCCAGATACACTAGTTATTCAATAAACTGGGAAAAGGAAAATAGTGACGGGAGTAGTATGTCTTTGGATATTGATCTCATTGTATTGTATGCAGCCCCCGAGCTTCAAGGCTGAAGTGTGAAGGCGCTTTGAGGATTAACAGTGTCTACTTGGCTAGCTCCTGCCTATATGGTCGGATGTCGCTCATGAGGTACCGTGCACAGCCCCCGAGTGTCCAGGCCAATAGGGTGCTGGCACTCTAAGAAGTTGGGGTACGGACCTCGCAGTATCACACAATTATTAATTCTTTGGCGTCCCTAAGCTCACCAACTTTGTTTCTGCATATTTCATTTTACATTTTGATTTTGCAAATTTAGTTCATATTTTGCCATAATTTATTGATTTATATTCTCAATACAGTAAAAAAACATTAGTCAGAGTTGTGCCTATTTGTCATTTTGAACATTTTCCTGTAGATAGTAAACCATGAGGTCTCATCCCTTAAGAATATGGGGAATCAAGTTAAGAGATTTTTCAATCTTCCTTTACATGAGAAAAAAAGATGGGCACAGAAACCAGGAAGTCTTGAAGGGTATGGTCAAGCATTTGTTACCTCTGAGGAACAAAAGCTAGATTGGAATGACATGATCTTCCTCAAATCTTTACCTATTCAGAACCGAAAATTGGATTTGTGGCCTCAAAATCCTCCTGAGTTCAGGTATATTATATTATTGAATTGCTGAACTGACCTACACATTGAGCAAAGGGTTTTTGTTAATTCAGAAACTTCATTACTTGGTATAGTCCATGAGGTGTTAGGTCGTCGAAAAAAATTGTTGATACAAATTTAGCTCTGCCTTGAAAAATGTTGTAGATATGAAACTCATAGCCCACGTTTCACTTTGAATAGGCAGCATTATAGTGTTTATATGACAGATAAGCTTTTGTATAAGTATTTGGAGGACCTTATGCAAAGATTACCCCACTTTCTCTTTGACCTTAATAAAACTTGTAGACTTATACATACTCATATTTTGTACATATCGAATAAGAATTTAATTGAATCATATATCCAAATATCTATGTAATATGATGGAGAACTGTGATGTAAATATGCATCAGAATACAAGGTAGTCTTCTCTCCTTTAAGTTTTCTTTGGCCCGATGGACTTTTTGGGGCCTCAAACCTACACTTTAGATTGAAGCCGTGTCTCGTGTCTAAGACGTGCCATTGTCGGACACTGACACATGTATTTACATTCAATCGCTTCTATTTCCTCAAATTATTACCAGTGTCATTGTCAATGTTTGGTGTCACGTCTCACTATGTGTTGGTCCTTTGGAGGTACAGCGTGACACCATTTGAATGAAATATTTTGCCTCTGTTCTCTCTATAACTATCCTTCTCATAACAAGATTTCATCTTTGTTTAAAGCAAGAGATTCCATTTCAACACTTTAATTACAATCTTTTTATTATGTTTGTATGGTTCTTTTGCATTATATTATTAGGGAAATGTTACGCTACAAATGTCCAGTCCTGAGCATGAGGGATGTGTGTTAAGAATCTCACATTAGATAAGATATGGTCTGAAAATGAGTTACGAGTGTCAGAAGGAACTTAGGTAAAGACTACCCCACTTTCTCCTTGACCTTAAAAACAAGTTAAAGTCTTTATACATAATATTAAACATATTGAATAAGAGCATAATTACACTGTTTATCCAAATATATATGTCATGTGCTGGAGTGCAATGTTGTAAATATGCATCTGAACATCAGATAGCCAGTCTCCTCTATTTTTTATTTAGCGCTGCTACTTCAAATTGAAAGGGCGTCCAGAGTCCGACATTGACACATGTATTTATTTAAAATCACCTATATATCATGAAATCATTACCAGTGTGTGAGGTCCGTATACGGGCTAGTGTTATATAGGGTGACACCATTTCAGTTCCAAGAACTATTTTACCTGTTTTATTTCTATGACTATCCTTCTCATAAGAAGCTATCGTGTTTCTTTGCAGCAAGAGATTCCATTGGAGAAAATTTATTACATTCTTCTTGTTATGTTTGTAACAGTCTTATTTTTCAATATATTATTATCAGGGAAACATTAGAAAAATATTCTGAAGAAATGAGGGAGGAAGCAATATCAATTGTGAGTTTCGTTACATTGGCTTTGGGACTTGACGATACAAAGATATCAGAAAGTTTCAATGAAGGACTATATGATATAAGGATGAATTGCTATCCACCATGTCCAGAGCCTGAAAGAGTTCTTGGAATTATTCCTCATTCTGACAATTCTGGGATCACTCTCCTGGGTGATTTCGGTGATTTCACAGGGTTGCAGTTTCTCAAAGATGGAAAATGGGTCGGTGTTCAACCGATAGAAGGAGCCATTGTTGCTAATATTGGCCACATCGTTGAGGTTTGTATTTTAACTCATAATCTGCAAATTAATCCTTAAATAATGATTCATTGCATGTTTGTAGATACTTTTCACTTAATAGATAAAGTAATAGGGTTATGATATTATATGCATATGCACAGTGGAGAATATGAAACGTAATTTTTCTTTGGATCAGTGTGGTTTTCGTATAATCCTAACTGATTTTTCTTTCATACCTCTGAAAAATGTAATAAATTAGTTTTGATGTTGGGTCGATGTTGTCCATCAAGGATGTTCAAATTCCGCTACACTAAGCGGTATAGCTGCAATTTGACAGCACTTTGTACTAAATTGTGTATCGTGAAACAATAGCAGTTTCAGTTTGTCTAAACTCTGCTATGCATTGACATTACCGGCAATTTTTGTATTTCGAAGGGCTTTTGGCCGCCGGTAACAAATTTTTCTTGTAGTGCATAGCGCCTCCATTTGACAACACTCTGTTGATTTGGAAAATTTACTCCAAGTAACCTTGCTTTCAGAATGAAAACATTTAACCAACTTAAACGTGATTATGGGGTGTTTTGCCGTCTATGAAGCACAAACACTGGACACATACAAGCCGACACTGATAATAATTTGAGAAAATGACATAATTCAGTGTAACCATAGGTGTCGGTGTTGTGTCGGTGTCAGATACCGACGCGTGTCCGACATCAGGACACACCTAATCTGATAAGTATCTGTGCTTCATAGCTTACTGTAGAAGAATCAGGCATTGGCTTGGCTAGATCAAGCTTACTTCAATTTAAACTTAATTTTAACCAATGCAATTTCATAAAAGCAGGTTCATTAAAAAAATGTTTATCCAAACATACACTAAAAGAATTTCCACCACATTTTGATGAAGCATGTTCTTCAATTATGCAGGTGATGACCAATGGAATATACAAAGCACCAGAGCACAGAGCTGTAGTAAATAAGATGAAGGAAAGATTGACAATAGTAACATTTTGTTATCCAAGCCCTTCTATGGACATTGCACCTGCTAAGAAGTTAATTGGTGAAGGAAACCAGCAAGTATACAAGAACATGACACATGCTGAGTATTTTAATAGGTTTTTCAATAGGAAGCTTGATGAATCCTTTATTGATAGTCTTAGATTATGATAAATCATGTTGTTTAATTGCACACTCTGAAGCTCGGAAACTGTTCGGATTAGGTGTGTCCCGGTGTCAGACACGCGACACCGACACATATAATTACACTGAATTATGTGATTTTTCAAATTATTAGCGGTGTCGGCGTATCAGTGTCTGTGTCGTGTTCAGTGTCTACGTCTGTGTCCGTACTTCATAGATTTGCATATCATTTTTATTGTACCAATCTTCTGCTATATCCTTTTTGAATAATAATCAAGAAAAAAGTCATGTAAATTGTATCTTTATTTATCTAATCCATAAAAGTGTAAAGAATAAAGATGACCAAAATTGAGTCTAAATTAAGATTTGTTTTGAAATTTTGTATCACAATTTTTTTTACACGATATAGTCAACACAAATCACTTGATGTGTGAAAGTAGATAAAAGTTTATTAAACCTTCTTCTCTTGAGGAAATCAAGCAGGCAATATGGGGTCAGTTTTGGTTTCATCAAACAATTTTGGGATGTATTAAAGGATGATTTCTTGAGATTTATGGTGGAGTTTCATCGAAACGGAAAGCTCACAAAAAGTATAAATTCCACTTTTATTCATTTAATCCCAAAAGTGAATAGTCCTCAACGGCTTACCGATTTTCGGCCTATCTCTTTGGTCGGGTGTCTGTATACAGTTCTTGCTAAAGCTCTTGCTAATAGGCTCGTCCAGTAGTGGGTAGTGTGGTATCTCAGTCTCAATCAGCTTTTATCAAAGGGAAGCAAATTTTAGATGGTATTTTAATTGCTAACGAAGTGGTTGATGTAGCAAGACGCTTGAATAAGGAGCTACTCTTATTCAAAGTTGACTTTGAAAAAAGCGTATGACTCTGTTGATTTACGGTATCTGGACTCGGTTATGGCAAATATGAATTTCCCAACTATCTGGCGGAAGTTGATTTTTGAATGTGTAGGTACGGCAACAACGTCAGTGTTAGTGAATGGTTGTCCAACGGAGGAGTTTCCTATTGAGAGGGGCCTTCGGCAGGGTGACCCTTTGTCGCCTTTCCTATTTTTATTGGCAGCCGAAGGATTTAATGTGCTAATGAATGTTGTGGTGGGGGCACAAATGTTCAAAGGGTATGGAGTAGGGCACGTTGGTGACGTCCGTTTGACACACTTACAATTTCTAGATGACACTATTATTATTGGTGAAAAGAGTTGGCAGAATGTACGTACTATGCGTGCAGTGCTGCTTTTGTTTGCGGATATTTCGGGTCTTAAGGTCAATTTCAACAAAAGTATGCTGACAGGTGTCAATATTTATGTTTCTTGGCTGTCGGAGGCGGCTTTGGTGATGAATTGTCGTAGGGGAACCATTCCTTTCATGTATTTGGGTCTAGCTATAGGAGGTGATTCTTGGAAATTCGCCTTTTGGAAACTTGTTGTTGATCGTATTGTCTCTCGTCTATCGTCGTGGAACCATCAATTTCTTTCTTTTGGTGGCCGTTTGGTGCTTCTTAAAGCTGTTTTGTCCTCTTTGCCGGTTTACTTTCTTTCCTTTTTCAAAGCCCCTGCAGGTATAATTTCCTCTATTGAATCTATTTAAAAAAAATAAAAAATTGGGGGGGTTGTGAGCATAATAGAAAAATTGCATGGATAAATTGGGAGTCTATTTGTACTCCAAAGGAGGATGGAGGGTTGGGGGTTAGGATGGTTGGTGCTTTTAATTTATCTTTGTTGGGTAAGTGGTGCTGGAGGATGTTGGTTGATAAGGAGAGCATGTGGTACCCGAGTCTTGAAAGCTCGTTATGGTGAGGAGGGGGCGGTTGAAAGAGGGAGGTAGGTATTGTTCGGCTTGGTGGCGGTCTCTGAGTAGGATTAGAGAGGGATTGGTGAGGGTGTAGGGAGTTGGTTTGAAAATAACACTCAGAGGGTAATTGGTGACAGAAAGGGTACGTCATTTTGGTATGATATTTGGGTGGGGGAAGTTCCGTTGAAACTAAAATTTCCCCGACTCTTTGCGTTGTCTGTTAATAAGGAGTGTTCGGTGGAGGAGATGGTGAGGGTGTTGGGGGAGGTTGGTGGGTGGGAGAGCCTGTGACGTTGTCGTTTATTGGCTTGGGAGGAGGAGAGTGTGAGGGAGTATTCTATGTTGTTACATAACATTTTTTTGCAGGATAATGTCAATGATGCTTGGCGGTGGCTGCTAGACCCTTCCAATGGTTATTCGGTGTGGGGAGCGTATCGCTTTCTCACTGATTCCGGCGAGTTGGTGGATAGGTCTCTAGTCGATGACATTTGGCATCAACATATTCCTTCAAAGGTGTCTTTGTTCGTGTGGCGCCTTCTTCGCGACAGACTCCCCACCAAGGCTAATTTGGTGAGGCGGCATGTTCTTCATCATGACGGCGCGGTTTGGGTGTCAGGATGCGGGAATTTGGAAACAGCAGCACATTTGTTTTTGGCTTGTGACATCTTTAGCTCTCTTTGGTCTCATGTCTGGCTCTGGTTGGGTATTTCTTCGGTATCTTCTGGTGATCTTCGTCAACATTTCATTCAGTTTACTAATATGGCGGGATTGCCTAGATCAACTCATTTGTACTTCAGAATCATTTGGTTTGCCTCTGTTTGGGTCCTTTGGAAGGAAATGAATGACCGTATTTTCAAAAATATGGGTTCTAATACTTCAACTCTATTAACAAAGGTTAAACTAAACTCTTTCTTATGGTTGAAATCAAAACAGGGATTATTTAGCTACAGTTACCATGACTGGTGGAATCATCCCTTTCTTTGTATGGGCATCCACTTTAAATTTTATTTCTCTATTTTGTTGTTTTGGTGGTGCTTTTCTTTGTTTTGCACCTTGTTCTTGTAAATACTTTTGGATGGTTTGCCTTTTGCATGCCTTGTGCGAGGTAAATCGCAGTGGTTAATAACATATATCATTTTAGTTTGTTAAAAAAAAATATTATATCATTATTTTTTTACATTGAACATGTCATGTGTACTTTCATAAAATTAAGTATCATTTTTAAACCAAAAAATTAATTTGATACAGAATTATATTTCAGAGATTATAGGGGCAATGTTCAGGGACACTATGTTTGCGAGATTCAAATAACTATTCGCTCAATATAATTTAATGTAAAATATATACAAGAATTAGATAATTTTACGACATAATTTAGCTTATGGAAAATTAATTTAATGACGTAAATATACCTCATTGATTTTGAACAAATTTTAATATATAGTATCCAGTATAGAGTCAATTACGATCATGGCCAAGCATTTGGATTATGTGGAGCTTGTTTGCTATTCCGACTTTCTTGTTTGCATGAATCTTATTAGATGGTCCTGTGGAAAACTACCATGTTTATGCGGTCCTTATCCAACACATAAAATATTTGCTTCTTCAAAGTACTAATACTATTTGTTACACTTTCAAAGAAGGAAACCAATATGCAGATTTTCTTGCAAACTCGAAACTTCTTTTGATGGTGGCCTTATTATTTATGAGTCGCCCCCTGCCGGTCTCACCAATCTTTTTAGAAGCGGCGCCGCTAGTACTTTCTTAATAGTTAGCTTGTTTTTTTCTGTTCCTTTTTTCTTGTTCCTTTTTATTATCTTTGTAACCAAAAGAAAAACATTTGCTTCCCGTCATCGAATTCAACTTTTGTGAATTATTATTGTTGATTTTTATTTGCTTTATCATTGCTTTAATTTGCATTTATTTAAGAAAAAATTATTGTGAAATTTTTTAACTTATTGATGAAGTTTAATCCTCTAAATTTTTTTTTGCTGGTTACGCTTCCATGGTTCAATTGGCATTGAGATTGCTTTCTCTTTGAGAACACAGCCTTTCAAATTTCAATGCAGATATAGATTAGTTAACCAACAATAACGTTCTAAGTTTTTTTTTTTTTGTTGACAAAAATAAAGTCCTAATTAAATTTTGTATAACTGGATAATGTATAGGTAAGAAGTTGAACTAACAATACTTACAAGTACACAATCTCACCAACTCTTACACAATTTTTAGTTGCAATATTTCATCTATAAAAGCCTACATACAACACATACAAAACACACAACAGAAGCATATCAAAATCATTAGTATTGCAAAGAGCTCCACTATAATATATCTTCCTGAAGTTTTTCTCATCAGTTTGGTTAAACAATGGCTTACATCAATTTATCAAAAATCATTTTTCCATTAATGATTCTAGCTATACTGTCAGCAAAGAGTAACACAATGGTTGTCGTGGCACGCAATCTTCTAGAGTCGAACATACCTGAGGTTCCAAAACTTGATTTTCCACCTATACCAAAGCCTGAGCTTCCTAAGACTCCTGAATTGCCAAGGCCGGAATTACCGAAGGCACCTGAACTTCCAAAGCCTGAGCTACCTAAGTTTAATGTTCCTGAATTGCCAAAACCTGAGTTTCCCAAAGTCCCTGAGTTGCCGAAAGTTCCCGAGTTGCCTAAGTTCCCTGAATTGCCCAAACCTGAGCTACCTAAACTCCCCGAATTGTCTAAGCCAGAAATTCCAAAGATACCCGAAATGCCAAAGCCGGAGTTACCTAAATTTAATGTCCCTGAATTGCCAAAACCCGAGCTACCTAAAGTCCCTGAATTGTCAAAACCCGAACTACCTAAAGTCCCTGAGTTGCCCAAACCAGATATCCCTACGGTACATGAATTACCAAAACCCGAGCTACCAAAAGTACCTGAATTACCAAAACCCGAGCTACCTAAAGTCTCTGATTTGCCCAAGCCAGAGATACCAAAGGTACCTGAATTACCAAAGCTAGAGTTACCTAAGGTACCTGAATTGGCAAAGCCTGAACTACCTAAAGTTAATGTCCCTGAACTGCCAAAACCCGAGTTACCTAAATTCCCTGAAACTCCTAAAGATGTTCCAACCAATTCTCCTTGAGTTGGAACTAATTCCTTTCATTGCATTTTCTAAATTCATATATAGTTTTCTATATTATATTGTGTCTAAAGCTCATCTTTTATGATGGGCGTGATATGATTTATACATATTTTTAATTCAGTATTATATAGTGTAGATAATCCCATATGGGAGTGGTTGTTATGGTTTAGCTTGAACCTTATTAAGGTTACATATTATGATTAGTTTGAGCTTAATTAAATCGAGTGTACTCTTTGTTATTGTTGGTCATATCCTTCATGTATAAATGTTGTTGAATTTAATCATATTGTATTTTAATGAGAAAATTCCAGGATTTTCAAATTCTAATGTTGTTTGAGAGGAAATTTTATTTTGTTCTTATAGAATTTAATATACAATTTCCATATTCAACTTCATAACATTTGAGAAGTCTTGCCCTAAACATGAAACAAATAATTTGATAACCATTCAATATAAATAAATAATAATTTGGTGGTTGATTCTAAGCAAAAAAATCCTAATATCTTACAGGATGAAATGATTTTTGAGAAACTACATATGATTGTACTTATCAAATATCTAGAAGTAAGTAATTAGATAATATCTTTCATTGACAACTAAGTTTTATTTAACCTCACGCAACACGTGGTCATATATCTAGAAGTAAGTAGATAATATTTCCCACGTTTGTTAATGATATTCAGAAACTGTTCCTTAAAAGTTTCTACAAGCTAGCATTATCAAAAATTAAGAGCACATTGACTCTGTATCAAACATAGCTTGTTAACAAGGCAACAGAAAATCTTAGCTTAGCCTATGTTGGAATTTATGGCGTTTAAAATTGATTTTGACTGTTAGATACTTTTAATTGTAATAGATTATTGAGTAATTCTTGTGTGAACTCCCACCCAACCGGTCATCCTTACACCCAGTGGCGTAGCTAGGACCCAAGGTCAGAGGGTTCAAATTGTTAAATTTTTATGTCAAAACTAACATCTATAAATGGCAAAATGCTAAATTCTTCAAACTGGAAACAAGGGTTTAGACTCTTAAATTTGTCTTTTTGCTAGTTTAGGATTAATAAAATTCAAGTAAAGGTTAATAAAATTCAACCGATCTTTATTATTGAAAAAATTGTATAAGGGTATAATTGGGATAATGAAAAAGTAAGTAAAAATATACTTATCTAATTTGTTACACTTTTTAAATGATAAAGAAAAAAAAAACAGACATGCATATATTCAAATCATGTTTGTTATATTTTTTTAAAATATTTAAATTTATTCTTATCTATTTGTTACATGTGTTATTTGTATTCAAAATTGAGGGTATTTTTGGAAAGGAAAAAGTCAGTCCGAAAGTGTTGAAAGAGGTAGTTTTCTTTATATATAGTATAGATGAGAGATATTCTTGCATGAACTCTCACCCAACACATCATTCTTACACCCAACCAATAAAAAAATGACACATGTTATTAATTTTAAAAAAAGTTTGATTTTAATTAAGAAAATAGAAACATAAATGGTGGTGGGTAGTTTTTGTCGGTTAAAGAAAGTGGAAAAAAGGAGAGAGAAATATTATTTTAATGAGGTGTTAGATTTTAATTGGTTGGGTGTAAGAATGATGTGTTGGGTAAGAGTTCACGTAAGAATTTCTCTATAGATGAAACAGAAAATAATATTATAAAATTTAACCCAAACTACAACAAAAATAAATTAAAAATATACTAGTATTGTTATAGATTAATTAAAACATTTTTTTCTCTCTCTCTATGAAAACTATTCTCTCCCTTCTCTCTAACCTTCACTCCCTCCTGTATGAACATTTCCCCTCATATCCAAAAACTTGCAGCCACCATGTAGATCTAGGTGTATGGTGTGTGACATGATTCTTCAACAGATTCTCCACGTCACCGGAGTATTATGCAGATTTGTCGCCGGTGGCTAGGGTGGCGACTGCGCAATGGTCGTTTTCCTTCTCCCTTTTCATCCAAGCTCTTTTTTCAGATCTGAGGTCCTTTTGTTTTTCGGCGACCTTTTGAATTCCGGCCGCATCTCTGCGCGACTATTCGTATTCCGGCGACCTGTCCACTCCATCCTTTATCATCGTTTTTCGACAAATCTGTCTGCTAAGTCAGTGTCCTCTGTTGTTTGGTTACGAGTATGGTGATGTTGGTGTTGTGTGGAGGTGAGAAGGTGTAAAATTGTGGTGTTTACGGGTGGTTATGTGGTGGTGTGTGGTGGTGGTGGTATTGGCGATGCATGGTGGTGGTGGTTGTGATGTGTGGTGCGGCGGTTGTAGGTGGGTGGTTCGATTGGAGTGTAGGCGGTGACGTGGTGGTCAGTGGTGGTGATAGACGCGTGGTGTGGTGCCGATATGAGTGGTCTGTTTCCGGCGGCTGCAGGTGTGACGACATCTCTTTCATTCAAGATTAATTCTCCTTCAACGAACTTCCAGATCATTTGTCGTCGTAAGGATCGTGGTGGTTGTAGTTGTTCGCGTTGGTGGTCGTGGGCTTCAGATTTTGCTTGATTTGGTGGCAGACCACCACCACCCCCCACCCCCC
>Ga0228710_1007829_pt1 | contig 15606 bp, 10 predicted proteins | sample MedpolnodulmetaG_FD_177995 | JGI IMG/M metagenome (GOLD analysis project Ga0228710, IMG submission 177995) | Root nodule microbial communities from Medicago polymorpha collected in Santa Monica, California, United States - pink nodules | ecosystem: Host-associated > Plants > Roots > Nodule... | reverse complement strand
TTGTAAAAAAATTATCTTGCTCCTTGTTGATAAATATGAAATATGAATGAAAAGGCTTCACATGACAAAACCATTATTTCTTTGGCATATATTCATTCATGTTCTTGTGAATAGAATTTTGATGACAGTAGGTACAATATACTACTTTAAGAACTGAATGTATGATTTTTTGTAAGGAAAAAATATAAATTTTTAAGTTTAGGGGGCATTTTGCACATAAGTGTAAAATTTCAGGGGGGTATTTGATCATAACCGTAAACAGTTAACAGAAAAATTTGACGGAGGCGGTAAATTGATTAACGTTATGCAATTTCAGGGGGGTAATTGAAGTTTTGTTAATTTCAGGGGGATAATTGACGAAACTTACAATTTCAGGGGGGAAATTGCCTATTTACTCATTTTTATTATCTTAACCAATGTCTCTATGACACTCTTTAGCAGAATGAGAATTTTACATAAGTTGAAAATGAGTTTTCACATCAGATGACAATCGATGTAAGGTGACATAATGTGGTAAGTCGACATCCTGATGCGAAATCTTGTTTTCTACCTCTGGTCTCTCTTCCACCGTTGTAATAGACGCACTTTAAAATTTGGAAATGAGGTTTTCACATCAGTTTTCAAAACCACTGTTGTGAAATCAATTTTTTTTTATGGCTTTACAATTAAGTTTGACACCTACTCTTTTCTTTTATATTAATAAAATGAAAACAAATATGAATAATTTTCATGCCAAAAAAAAGTTATGTTATCTAATTTGATATTACACAATCAATCCTCAACTTTTCACATCAATATTCAAATATATATAAAAAAGGCATATGAATCTTAGAAGATAACCTTCAAAGATATTCATTGATATATGGCTGAAAATACAACAGATAACACTACTCTTATCTATTAGTCAACATGACTTTTATTTTCCTACGAAATATGATAAAAATCTGATCTACGGCTAGTTTGCAGCTTCAAGAGTAACCCAATCAACAAGTATTCCATCTCTCTCATATTATGTCTCACGCCTCATGCCTATGATATGGATTTTATCAACCTGTCTACTGTATATTGCGTTCCTTCTCACACCTCAAGAGCTTCTACGCACGACAGAAGATTCAATCAATCAATTATTTTTCAAGAGAACCATTAGTTAAAAGAATGTACACTATGGTGCCATTATTAACTTCTACACAAAACATTTAACAATTTTGACAAGGAAAAAGATGTGATTAATAACCAATTTAGTCCCTAAAATTCTATGATTTAGTGCTAAAATTTAATCCCTAAACATACCAACAGAAAGAACTAAGTTTATAGATCAAATTCTTTAGGCACTTAATTGTTGATTCACTCAAAATGACACAGTCTATGATAAATTATATGTAGTGTTGAGAGGAAGAATAGTATGAATTCAGAGCACAAGAGCAAGACTATCATGTTTTGTTGCTAAGTAAATTTAAACGAACAAGTCGAATTTTTTCAAGTATGATTTCATACCAGTTCTTGCCGAAGTCTTTTATTTTGCTCAATAGCAGAGATCCTCTCCTTAGTTAACTTTGAAATAAGCGCTCTTTCCTGAAATAATACATAACTCAAAATGAACTTGAGAAATCAATACATGAATAGGATCCATCGGGAATAATTTTTTTCAATATTAAAGTTAAAAATGTAAATAAAGGACATGAATCAATCAACTTCTAACAACTCATATGGGGGACATTCCAAAAGAATGTAGTTAACTTAAAAGGAAAAAAATTGTATTACAACAAGATCATGATCAAAGGTTAGTAAAGTTATATAAGTCAGTACATAACCTCAGAAAACTTGAGAAATTATGCATTTCAATTTTCAAATACATTTGGAATGTGATTCGGAACTCATAAAACTAAATTTGAATCATCATGTTCTGGTCAAGGTTTGTAACAGTATGGTTGTGACAGATCAACAGGGTCAATAAGGAATTTAAATAGTATTTTGTGCACCATAGAAATTATATGTTACTGCTTAAAAACATTGAAAAAATACCTTATCGGAAAAGACAGATGCTCGACGAAACGAATGTACATCAGTTCCTTCTTTAACTGGGGTCGGTGATTTAGCAACATAAACAACTCTCAGCGTGCTCTCTTCAACCACCAGACTCTTCATAAAACTACAAGCAATGAGGAAAAAAATATTAAAATATGCAAGGTATCTTTAATCTCTATCAAGAAACAATTTGGCATTTGTGGTTACCATTTCCAAAATGATATTTTCTCTAGTTGCACAAGGCCTTGCAACAATCCTTTGAATGAGAAACTTAGCGATGCAATGCATGTTAGGAGGTGCCTTATTTTGAGTTTACATTGTTAGGCTATTAGTCTGATAGTTTCTTATAGGAACCATATAGTCTTAACACAAAGGAAATTAACATTGATGCTTAAATATGATCTTATATCAGATGAATGATATTATAGTATATTCAATTGAAAATTATACACTTTATCACAAGACATTTTATGATATTTTTCATTGGCCTTATTCATAAACTCACAAAGCTTGATTTCATTGGCCTTATTGATGGGCCTAATTTCACTTCACTATCATCCCCCAGGTCTCACAAATTATGCTAACAGAACAAATTGTACATCCTGCTTACTTTCTTGATTTATTTCTAACAGAATTGAATAGGGAATGTAAAACAGAATGTTTTATTGTAGAGTCCACACTAATCCAATTAAACAGATTTCAAAAACTCATCAATCTCACCATCTAAAAACTCATCCAATTAAAAAGAATTCAAAAACTCATCAATCTCACCAATTAAACAGAATGTTTTATTGATAACATTGACAAGGGGTTAGGGTTTCACGATTGAAAAGGGTAAAGCATCTAAATCCACTAATTGAAAAGGGGTTAGGGTTTCATGATTGAAAAGGGTAAAGCATCTAAATCCAATTGTGTTCAACGATTGAAAAGTCAGAGATTGAGAGAGAGAGAGAGAGAGCTCACTGGAGGAAAACAGAGATTGAGCTTTGATGGGAGAGAGGTTGAGCTTCGACGGTGAGACTCAGCTTCAACGATGAGAGAGATCTTCCACGAGATAGGTGGAGTTTGACGTGAGATGTAACACGCTGTTTTCTCAACAATGTAAATAATACAAATAATCAGAGTATTCAACGTAAAACGGAATGTCACACTACCAAATTGTATAAATAGAGTAAAGTTACTATTTATTAAAACCACTTTAGCAAAACATCGCAGCGGAAAATTTAATTCATTAATCATTCAACAAAATTTGGCACTACGGCCTCAATATAACAACATTAATGAAAATCCTGATTCAAAAGGTTCAACAACATAGTTCCAAAAATAATCCGCAACAGTGGAAAACATAACAAATATCCTCATCCCGTTACGTATCAGAGCGACCCTAAGACGACGCACGAGAGAGTCAACTCACATCAGCAGCTAATCTTGGATATCTGCACGTTACCCACGTAGAGGCAACATTCAAACAGAAGGGGTGAGATTTCACATTCAATAATATTAAGCATATAATTCATCAACGGAATTTAACAACCTAAACAACAATAATTAACAACAATAATATTTCACATATGCTTCATTTATTTCTACTTAGTATTTAAAATCAACGACAACAACTCAACAACGACGACGACAATGCAACATTAACGACAATGCAACGATATAACAACAACTTGACTATGCAGTATGCATGTGGTACCAATCAACGTGTTAGAGCATAGGCTCTCAATTCAACGTGTAGAGCAATGGCTCTTAAAGGAACGTGTGGAACATCAACTCCTAAATCAACGTGTAGAGCATAGGCTCTCAAATCAACGTGTTTTGAATGATTAACATTCAACAGGGCATGAGCCCCCAACTTTATATGAGTATGCATGGACTCAACAACTTAATCAACAACAACTTAATCAACAACAACGTACAACATCAACGACTTGATGACAAAACGACAATGACAACATCATAATCCCATAAATATTCACCATTTAATTGCAATATCATATAATCATCATATTACTTCAACACATACTTTTCATATCATAATTCATCAATATAAACGTTCATGAAATAATTAATCAACATATGCATTCACATAATAATTCATCAATCAAGTTATTCATGACAAAACAAAGTCATTTAAAAACTTACAGTATTACCTAAGACTTCTATGTCTGCACCAAAGGCTAATTCAAAACAGAAATGTGTGAAACGACACAAGAATCATGAAAGAGAGACTGCTACTACACTACACCCCTCGCGGGTTGGTGTACTCGCAGTGGCGAGCTAAAGGCGAGCAAACACTGCTCTCTGATACACATCGTTCGCCGTGGCGAGTTGGGTGGTGAGCAAACACTGCTCTCTGTCACGTTGTAGCTCGCCGTGGCGAGCAGACTACTCGCCGTGGCGAGTTATGACAGTCTTCTGTCGGGAAGTGCGATTTTTCACCCCAAAAACCCAATTTTCATCCAACTCAATCCCAAATTGATAGGAAACTCAACCTATGATCATTCTACAACCTGGACATCATTTATCTATGAATTCTACGGATTTTCTACACTCTTAACATCCAATTCTACATGTTCTATCATCAAATCCGATTCTTAACCCTAATTCTCAAATTCGCATGAACAACAACAACACTACATGCTAAATTCAATTTCAGAATTATACCACCTAAGATTAGAGAATATTAGTCCCACCCTTACCTTAGATTAAGTGATTGCAAGACTCTACAGGTTCTCTCTTCTCTTGGTTCTCCTCTTCTCCTCTTTCTCGCAAAGACTTCTGTAAAACCTAATTTGTGTCTGTCTCTTGTTTTTCTTTATATACTCAACAGATTTTCTAACTAACTCCACCTGTTTCTAATTAATTCCAAACCAGCCCCTCCAAGTCTATTTATTCTAATTTTCAACATATTCTACTAAATAATAACATAAAGCCACTTAATAAAATATCAATACACACAACATATCACTTATCAACAACATATCACTTATCAACATAAATCAACGTAAATCAACATAAATCATATAAAAGACTCTAAACTCGACCAAAATCATCAGATAAATAAGTAGGGCGTTACATGAGAGGTGGAGGTTGAGAGAGAACCTTCGACGGTGAGAGAGAACTTTTTTGACTGAGAGTGAAAAACGTGTGGTATGCGTTTTTACGATAGAGGGAGGCAAAAGGTAATAGTGGAAATTTGTGTGTACCTCAGTCAGTTCTCACCACTGATGTGAAAAATATTAGACAGCGTTTTCACTTAAATTGCAAGAATGCCACTGCGTCTTTTCCCCATCATTTCAACTATGCACTGATGTAAATGTTATATACTACGCGGAATTCCCCTCATGTACTTATGTCAACTGATGTAAAAATTCATTGTGTGTATTTTTTCCATCAGATATTTTTCTTGCTGATGTGAAAACTGAAAGCCCCATGATGTCAAATGTATATTTTCTACTAGTATTTCGCTTAATATAAAGGTTAAATTACATCATGAGTCCTTTAAATTTGAGGTTTACAACAAATAAGTATTTTAAGTTATTTCTGTCCAACATAAGTCTTTTAACTCTTCAATTGTTTGCACCATTACCCCTTCCGTTACAAAAATGTTGAGGTTGTTGTTAAGTGATGATGTACATTAGCACAACAAATAATATTTTATCCAAACCCAACAAACTCATCAATCTTCATCCTCTATTCCTTCCATCTTCTTCATCATCTTAATTCTCTTTCAAGAAAAATCTTACAACTTAAGCCTATACCGCCCGTTCTTTCCTTTTTTCCATAAAACCCCGATTTTACCCTTTCCAATAAAAGAAAACTCATGAATATTAATATTAAATCCTAATCCATCCTTCTTCAACTCTTATGAACCCAACTTCACCTTAAATTAATCATTCTAAACTTTCAAAATTGGAGGAAAAAGAATTGGTATATTATATCACATATTGCCTCAACAACGATGCTCGTTTTCTCTATTCTTCACTTTCTTCCGGTTCTACTTTTGACAACAACTTAATTTTCTTTCTTAGAACTTGAAGTTGGATTTTTAATTTATAGGTAAAAAAACTTAAAGGACTTATTTATTACAAACCTCAAACTTAAAGAATTCATAGTGTAATTTAACCTAATATAAAATACACAAGTTTCAAAACAAAATTACTTTTTTAAACTTCTTAATATGTGCAAATTTGTACTTGTTAAAAAAACTCTTTTTTATAACTTTTCGATTTAAAGTAGAGCGTACATTATTAAATTAGAGTTTGATGGAAAGATGAGTAAATTATTGTTATGAATTGTTCTACTTAAAAATATTATTTTTGTTCTTTACGTTCTATTTTTCTTAAATTTATTCCTTTATTAAAAATGGTAAAGCTCAACGATCCACCTTTAAACTATTATTGACATATTTATATTAGTTCCACTCTAGAATAAATATCTTCTTATAATTGAGTAGCTTTAACAAATAGAGAATTAAATTCTGCTTCCAATCACTATCCTATATTCTTGAATCTTGAACCAGTAGTCGTTGCAGCTCGTCACAAGTTCAAATATGAAAATGTCTGGAGTGTTGAGCTCGAGTTCAGAGATGTGGTATAGGAATCCCTGTGATCGTGAATATAGCTCAGTTGGTAAGGAAAATACATAATATATGCAATGTTTGGGGTTCGAACTCCAGACACCACAAAAAAAAAAGTGGTATAAGATAGTTGGTAAAATAATTTTCAGCATTTGATGGTGCCTCGGTTGGAGGTGTGTGCAGGTGACTTGTTATCCTAGAGCAAAAACAATTGTAACAAATTAAAATAAAATATTGAGGAATGTCGTAAAGTGTTAAAAAAATCAAATATTGTGGAATGTCATAGTGTTAAATGTTTTGTCGTAACCAAGGTAATTCTTGTAACCTCCAACAGCTCGCTTCACTTCGTCAAAAAATGAATCAATTACTAGTTCAGGATGACAAATATTGTAGGCAAAGAGATAAAACGCACTGGTACCAGTATGGTGACTTTAATACAAAGTTTTTCCATACACAATACAGAGTGTATCAAACGGTTATTAATATCCTCACACAGGTAATTGATATAAATGATAATATGGAACTTACCACATCGTTTCATATCCAATAATTTAAAGATGCTACGTTTTTTAAGCATCCTGATAAATGCCACTGCTCCGAAGGTTTTAGCTATGGATTTTACCAGCAATTTTGGAGTATTTGTAGCCCCAACAAATGTTCTTATCACCCTTTTCTTTGTCAGACACACTATCAGACACAGTTTTATCATCCTCCCTAGTGTCAGTTGAGTTATCATTCTCACCCTTAGATCCACTGTTTTGATTTTTACCAGATACAGTCCCTTTTCTTTTACTAACATCAGTTGTCTCTTCTCGTAGCGATTTTTCTCTTTCAGGTACTGATTCTGATTTAGGCTCTTGCCTAATGTTGTCACATGAGGTAACAATAGGAGTATCAGATTGGACAACATATGTTATGACATCCTTCACAACATCAGATTGGACGATTGTTTCCTTGAGGGTTTCAAAAGATGTATTATCAACAGTTTTAGAACCATTGGGTATCATATCATCCACCGAGGTCTTGGATGGTGATTCATATACACAATCATCAATAGGATCTTTAGCAGTAATCTCTTGACTAACATTCTTAGCAGATCTAGGGTTTGCATGACTCCTAGACTCAGAATTAGTTTTTTCAAGTGTTTCAACATTGATTTTGGTCGCAGTGGGATCACAAGTAGACGTAGTAACATTCTGACTAGCATTTTGGATTTTGATGGGATCAATATACAGACTAGTCATGGTACGGGGCTTCTTAGCGACATGCAAAGTGTTTATGCGGTTAGCCTCCTTAGTATTACTTGTAGGTATACTAGGAGAAATTGAAGCAGTTTCAGAGACACTAACACACTTAGATTTGGTCTTTTTCCTCGCTGAAGTCTTGGTTTTCTTCTTGGATGAAGTGTGATTGGGAACAAAAGAAATAAGAACAACATCGATTACCACTTTAGAACAGTCCTCTTTCGCTTTTGATTGAGTGACCCGGGTTGCAGAAGGAGTTTGATTCATTGGGTCAGATGCTTGTGACATCTTGGTTTCTTGATCCTTTGAGAAAATCATTTTGATGAATAACACCGATTTTGGAGAATTAAGGTGTGAAATAGTAAGAGAGATGAAAGCAGCGTGGGTAGGTTTATGGAATTTAGAGAGACAGTGTAAACAAAAGATATGATCGAAAGTGAATTGAAGGTGAGATGTTAGGGTATTATGCTAGACTTCTAATGATTTCCCTAAATTAGCGTGCACCAGTAACTGGAGGGAAGAGAATGCGTCTGTTGCACGCTTAAGCTGTAATTGCTACAATTCAAAAAGGCAATACACAAATTATCCCTTAATTTCACAATCTGTCCTATATTTGGTCCTTTAAAAAACAAAACTCCAGGTGGTTTCTCTATAATCAAGTATTTACCCGTAACACACATTACTATATTCCACTTTCTGTAGATATAGTGAAGAGTGTCAAGAGTTTTATTCCTTTTGATTTTACCAGTAGTTTCCGAGGTGATGACGATATTCATATTTGTTGAACAAGATGCTGTAGCATTCAGTTTGACATTATGCTCTTCTTACATTTTCAATTTGTCATGTTTTCTTCCTTTGTAAAGACCTCAGTCGTAGTAGAATGCAGGAGATCACCGAGTTGTTCCTTGTTATCCTAGAGAATAGACACATTTTTCAAGCTAAAGCATCCACGGACTGTAGGCTCGCATTGATTTGCAATGTTTATTTGATCATTCTCACAGTACTGCTGAGAGACCTGAATATAACTCTCAAAATGTTTTCTTGCAACTTTCAGTTCAACCACCTGATGTTGAATGTGATGTTCCATCATTAGGTCATTACCATAGTTTAGTGTATTCATGGACTTTTCTTCCATATTCTCAGCATTGCAAGTAATGATCTCTTGATTTTCAGCAATCCTGCTTATGTAAATATTATACCTTTGTACATTTCTATTTCTGGAATGAGAGTCTAGATTCTTCTTCATCTTTATTCTTCCTTGAATCTTGAGGAATTGTTATCAAGGTTATGCTTCCTCCCATCACGACTATATCTCTTCCTATCAGTATACTCAACAAAAGCATCCTTAAAATGGTTCAGATGATATTCATCAGTTCTTGAGCTTATCTGACTCCCTATCATTGGTTCAGACTTCCAGGTTTTCCTTCTGTAATAGTAGTTTTCACAGTCTTTGCTTCTTACTTCAGGTTTCCATAAATAACAGTTATCACTTGATCTATCCCCTTTCATGACAACATTGTTGTTTTCATCAGTCACAAAGCATGTTGTCTTGGTGAACATGACCTTTAGACCTTGGTCACATAGCTGACTAATACTGATCAAATCTGCAGCCAGTCCTTCCACAAGAAAAACATCATTGAGTATAGGAAGGCCTGTATAGACCATTTTACCTATTCATTTAATTCCCCTTGTTGCCCCATCACCAAACGTATCAAAGTTGGTTTGATAGGACTTGATATCTACTAAATAATTTCTGATTCCAGTCATGTGTCTTGAACATCGACTATCAAAATACAAATTTATGGAAGTTATAAAGATTTCATGAGTTATGTGACAAGTGTTACTGCCCTTAGGTTTCCAACTTTTAGTCATACCATGATTAAATTTAGAAGATATAGATTGTCTTGGATAACCATTCAGTTCATAGCAATAGGGTTTTGTATAACCATGCCTTCCACAGTGAAGACACTTCTAGGGTACAATTTTGGATATATATATATATATATATATATATATATAGTTTCTTCTGAGAATTGAATTTACAGAATGTTTTGACGTGTGATTAGACATTGTGACCTTTGTTCTACTCCCGTGTGTATCTTTAGAAGTCCCACCTCTTTCATTTGCAGACTTGGAACTAAGGCCTACTCCTTCGAGTTTTGAAATTTTTTCCTTGAGTAGTACCCTATCTTCCATTACGTCATAACCATAATTTGGAACTTTAGCAGGTTTGTTTACGTTGTTTAACCTATGAGCCAAGTACCTTACCTCATTCTGTAACTCAAAGATAATTGACACAAGTTTATTATTTTCATCTTCTAATGTAACAATAGTTTTCTTTAGCTTCTCTCTCTCAATGCACTCTTCTTCATAGGAATCAAACAGTTAATCATAGGTAATGTCATCACCATGGGGATCCTTATCAGGTTAACATCTTCCAATAAGAGCTTTAACATGATTGACTTTCTCTCCATTTTCTTCTTCTTCTTCTTCTTCATCAGACCAGGAGATATGATAACCTTTCTGTTGTTTCTTGAGATGAGTAGGACATTCAGACCGTAGTGACCATACCCTTCACATCTGAAGCACTGAGGTCCTTTTCCCTTGATTGCGTTGCAACTTTGCCCTGGTCTTCCCCTGAGAGTCATTGTCTTTCTTGATGTCGGTTGGAATGTTCTTGACATTTGGTTTTCGTCCTTTATCCAATCTTTTTAGAACCTTGTTGAATTGTCTGCCAAGAAGTACCATAACCTCTGCTATTTCCTCATCAATCTCTAAATTACCCTCAGTTTGATCATCATAGATATTGGACAAAAAAGCAATGCTTTTGTTTTTCTTCTTAGGCTGATCATTGATAGTCATCTCAAAAGTTTGAAGTGACTCAATGAGTCTTCTACTTTCATGTTGCAATATCTTGGGCTTCTTTAATGACAGTTACTTTCATCTGAAACCTTTTAGGAAGTGACCTGAGAATCTTTCTCACCCGTTTTTCTTCAGTCATTGCCTCACCCAAAGCACTAGAAGCGTTTGCAAGTTCAAGAATGTTCATGTAAAAATCTTGAACATATTCATCATCTTTCATCTTGGGACTTTCAAATCTGTAACATCTAGGAAGATGTTTGATACTAGATACTTGAGATAAATTCAAATAAAATAGAAATAAAAATGAATCGGATAAAAATTGAAACCTTTTCGAACCTTTAATACAACAACTTCATAAAATATAATCAAATCATATTACATAAAACAACTTCTAATCTACGATACTAATTGTGATCTGATAACAAAGAAGCTCTACATTGAATTGCTGACGAGTAGTCTAGACATACTATTCAACTTTCCAATGTCAAGCTAAACCTGAAAACATCACCCCAAACATAGTGAGCACAAAGTCTCAGTAACATAGAATATAAAATGAATTTTGATGTTCTCAGCCATGCCTCGTGTACTAGGCATGGATAAATCCTCTCATTAATATTACTATAATATTACTAAATAGTAAATTCATATACATATTAACCATATCACAGAATAAAGATGATTTCTTTACATAGGTGTCTTTATTCTTAATCTAAATTAAATATAGTTGTTAATTGCTTAGCTGGACACTCAAGATTTGCCTTTCTACTGGATTTCAATAGTTTCCCAGGTTTCAATAGTTTCCCAGGTTTGCTCTGCAGTGTCATTCATTTTAACTGAATACTCAGGATTTGCCTTTCTACTAGATTTCCATCGTTTTCCAGGTTTGCCCTGCAGTATTATAATTTAACTAAACACTCAAGATTTGCCTTTCTACTGGGGATCCATTGTTACCCAAGTTTGCCCTACAGTGCTATGATTTATATTTCTAACAGGATTTCTAACAAAAATCAATAATTAAAAAATCTAAACTTCTAGCATGCAAGCAAGAATAAAGAAGGAATATTCATAAGTCATAAATCAATTTTAATATTTCTAAGTACACCATAGAGAGGTTTTAGAGCTTGGGTTAAGACTATGTTACCTCAAGGAGTTTAAACCCAAAACTTGGTCATTTCCTCTTCTCTTTCCCGATTTGAAACCCTAACTTCCCTTTTCCAAATATCTCTTCTTCATCCTTCCAATTTTCTTCTCAATCACTCATGGGTTCCCATATCATGAATTCAATTGAAAAGGGAGAGACTTAGATTATTCTAAAAGCATGTGAATTAGGAAAAACTAGAAGATGGAATTATTTTACCTTTTTGGATTATAGCCTTCTCTCCTCTGATTGCCTTTGAAGCTTCTCTTCCTTGGTTGTTCTACCTTTCTCTCTACGTGACCCTTTCCTTCTTATTCAGTTTCATTTCTTTCTCACCCTCTCAGCCTCTATCTCCCTTTCGTTTCTCCCTCTCTCTTTCTTATTTTCTTTCTGATACTTTTCTCAGTGGGGGGTGATGAGGTAAGTGGATATGGTTTTAACTCGGCGAGTGAATTTGTCTAATGTACCCTTTGTCTAAAGTGATAATTCATCATGTGTTCTATTTTATGGTTTTGAGCCAATTGGAAGTTGGGCTTGGTTCACTCTAATAGTTTTATAAGTCTAATTTTCCAACACTAACCCAACTACATAAACATATATGATTCTATTTACTATGTAATTGTAGTCATTTTTTGTTGGATAATAATAAGTAATGACAATATTAATAATTATAATAGGCTTAAATTCACTTTTTGTCCCCTATGTTTTCCGTTGTAGCAATTTTGCTCCCCTAACAAAAAAAATGCAATTTTGACCCCTTAATTTTCGCAACTATGCTGAGAAGCCGTCACATGTCCCAAAAAAGGGGCCTAAATCGCAAATTATTTGTAAAGATTAGGGGCCAAAAGAGAATATTTCCCTAAACATGGAAAAATTAGGGGGTTAAAATTGCATTTTTTTTGTTAGGGGGCCAAAATTACTACGACGGCAAACATAGGGGGTCAAAAGTGCATTTAAGCCATTATAATAACAATAATACTAATAATAAAAATATTTGGTCATGTAAATTGGGGTCGTTACAAAATTTCTATAGTGATTAACTACAACTTTGACATCTTGACTTTTGATTTGCCTTCATGAGTAGTTCTTAAGATGTTCCAAGCATCCTTGGTCACAGTGCAATTATGGATCAATCTAAACATGTTTTTGTCAACCCCATTGAACAATGAATTCAAGGCTTTGTCGTTTCCAAGAGTTAGATCATCTTCATCCTTTGTCTTTAACAAGAGGGTGATTCCATCCCTTGAGAACCGCTTTCCATGTCTTGTTACCAATCGACTTAAGGAATGTTGTCATGAGCACTTTTCAGTAGTCATAATTAGATCCATCCCGAATGGGTGGTCTATTGACTTGTCATCCTTCTTTTTCCACGGTGCCAGAAAGTATCTTCCCTAGAGATCACCCAGAAAAAGAACAGGGTGCCTACTCTAATACCAATTGAAATTTCAGAACATAGGTATAACAGATGTTGAACACGATGTTATGACAAATCAGATGTCGCGTAAGATGTCAAAACATCCGAATAACAACAATAACAAATAGCTTATTTAAAGATACATGAACATGAAGAAAAAGACACAAGTAATTTGTTGACCCAGTTCGGTGCAACTTCACCTACATCTAGGGGGCTACCAAGCCAGGAATGAAATTCACTATAGTAGTATCAATTCGAAGCATACATAACAGCTATCACCAGCCTACTAACTTCTCACTTAATCACTACCCATGCAATTTCCATCTAAGACTCCCACTAGTCCTAGATATGAGAGATCCCCCGCACAGTTCCTCTTAGTCACAGGTCCAGTGACCATCCTTAAAGTAACATAAGCAAATATAGAGACACTGTCCTAGACAAAAATCAAATCGTGCTTAAAAGCTTTGAGAGATTCAGAGATTTACAACTCAATTACAAAGTCCAAATTTAATTTCAAAGTGATATAAGAGTGGCTCACAAATAACAACGACATACTAAAACCCTAAAGGACTCTTTTGTAAATTGCATATTCAGTTCTCAATTAGGTATTCTATCTTTGTTTATATAGCCTGCTTGCTGAATGGGCTTGATGCACAAATATTATGAAGAAGATCATATGTTTCCTTAAATGTTGTAGCAACATTCTTAAGGACTAAGCTAAGTATAAACCGTCTTTCTTTGCTTCTAGAACCACGCTTTCTTGGTCAACTCTTCACGTGAAACAAATCTCTAGATAATATATGAAAATCTTCACGTTTAAAACGAATCTCCAAGAAAGCAGAACAAGGCACGCTATGATGTTGTACCAATATGTTAAGACATCGTGTCTGACATCTTGCTAGAACTAATTTTTTAACAAAATGCAGCCAATACATGTCTAAAAACCTAACACAAATTTGGCAGCTTGGTTAATGAGTGAATTTGGCTTAAAAGGAGATTCAAAAGGGGTGGTTTTCTGTGGAGATGGGTTAGTAGGTGTTTTTTTTAGGGGATACAAATTGGTTAGGAGGAGAGGATTGTACATTTACTACACCATAGTCTGAGATTGTACCATAAGTTGATGCAGGAGCAACATCTGAAGTTTCTTCAGTCTCCTTAGGCATCACAACTGTTTCAAACTCTAACTTTCCCAGAGCTTCCGAGGTTCCTTTAGCAGCTTTCACTTTCAGAGCATTGGTCGACATTCTCTATGCTTCTTCGACAACTTGAATTCCCACTTTTTTTTGCTAGAATGATGACAGTAGTCATTACGTTAGTATTTTAGTCATATTTGTGTCCTTTTTGTAATGTTTTAAGAGTCAAATGCTTGTATACATGGTTAAATAAGCTCAAGATTCATAAAAGAGAAGAATTGCACAAATTGGAGAAGAATGCAAGAATTTAGCTACTGGAGAAATCGTGCCACGATGGACCTGAATCGTGGGACGTTTGAAGCGTGGAACCTGAAGATCCTGGAAAAATCGTGGCACGTTACAGATCCATTGTGCCACGATGGTCGTGCAACATGGCACGATGGTGGGCTTTTCTGAAACCCTAACTCTTTGTCTATAAAATCCAAATGCGACCAGAAGCTAAAGGGTGCAATTTTGGAGACCTAAACAGAGCATAGACGGCACCAGGAAGCTGAAGCACATGCAGTGGATCTCACCCAACTCATAGTTGGTTCTGATTTATGTATTTTCTATTATTTCTATGTATTTGATTGTTTAGTTATGAGTAGCTAAACTCTTAGATTGATTAAGCCATGAGATGAATCATTGTAATCTGTGAGCATGTAATTTGTTAAGAACTCTCTTTGACATCAATGAAAACCTAGTCTTTATTCAGAATTATTTGTGTTCATTGCTTTTCGTATGATTGTTTGCATGACTATTAACCGTAGCTTCTTTCAATCACATAAATTGATCTTAGGAATTGAATGACTACTAACCCTAGCTTTTAATCCTGAAATAGTAATTCTTTTTAATTCAACATAGGAACCTAGAGATATGAAATTGAGGGTTATGACTGTTGGTGTAAGCCCTAGAGGCCAATAGTTTATGTTGAACTTATCTTATGTATCATGACTTTTATTATTGAATAAATATATGGCAATCTTTATTATATTTATAGTAATGTTAATAAAGTCCTTAGAATAGATAGTTCATGTAATAATTGTTGGTGTAAGCCCTAGAGGCCAATAGTTTATGTTGAACTTATCTTATGTATCATGACTTTTATTATTGAATAAATATATGGCAATCTTTATTATATTTATAGTAATGTTAATAAAGTCCTT